>Ga0111220_1005_pt1 | contig 32019 bp, 40 predicted proteins | sample DeeMarSWOR152_54_FD_80384 | JGI IMG/M metagenome (GOLD analysis project Ga0111220, IMG submission 80384) | Planctomycetes bacterium DG_58
GAAGACCCGAAGGTGAAGTGCATCTTCGAACTGCTGGACGCCGTGGACGAATACATCCCGACACCCAAGCGTGACGTGGACAAGCCCTTCCTGATGCCCATCGAGGACGTGTTCAGCATCAAGGGTCGCGGGACGGTGGGCACCGGTCGTGTGGAGCGCGGGAAGGTGCGCGTGGGCGACGAGGTGGAAATCGTCGGCTTTACCGAGACCCGAAAGACCGTAGCGACGGGGGTCGAGATGTTCAACAAGACGCTCGACGAGGGTCTCGCCGGGGACAACATCGGCGTGCTGCTGAGGGGGATTGAAAAGGAGGAGCTGGAGCGCGGACAGGTGCTGGCAAAGCCCGGCAGCATCACCCCGCATACGAAGTTCGAGTGTGAGGTGTATGTGCTCTCCAAGGACGAGGGCGGCCGGCACACCCCGTTCTTCAGCGGGTACAAGCCACAGTTCTACATTCGGACGACCGACGTGACCGGTGGGGTGAACCTGCTGGACGAAGCCAAGATGGTGCTTCCGGGGGACAACGCGAGACTCGAGGTGACGCTGATCACCCCGGTGGCTTTGGAGGCACAGAGTCGATTCGCGATCCGCGAGGGTTCCCGGACGGTCGGGGCCGGTGTGGTCACGAAGATTCTGGAGTGACGCATGAGGGAATACGTGACTCTGGAATGTTCGACGTGCAAGCAGCGGAACTACCGGACGAGTCTGGAGACCCGTGAGGGGAAGAAGCTCCGTTTGAAGAAGTACTGTCGGTGGTGTGGGAAACACACGGTGCATGACAGTCGTCGGAAGTAAGACAAGAGGGGAGTAGCTCTAACTGGCAGAGCGCCGGTCTCCAAAACCGGATGTTGTGGGTTCGAATCCCGCCTCCCCTGCCATCTTCTGAGTCGGAACTCACAGGTCGATAGGGCTTCGGATCGTGAGTGGCCACTCTCTTTCATGGGTTCTGAGATGGCTTTCGGTTTGTACAAGCGCGGTCAGGGACGGTGGGCCCGGACGATCGCAGCGGCCGGCCTGTCGGTGCTGGGCATCTGGGCGGCACTACAGACCTACAACTGGATGGAGAAGTACACCGGCGCCCCAAGCCTCTATGCCGGGTGGTGGGTGCCGGGACTGATCCTCCTGACGTTCCTCGGCTTCGCGTACTACGTGGCGAACTGGCCCAAGGTGACGGACTTCGTCATCGAGACCGAAACGGAGATGAAGAAGGTCACCTGGCCGACCTATCGTGAGGTGTTGGCGGCGACGGTGGTGGTGATCGTGGTGGTGATCATCCTGGGGGCGTTCCTGTTCGGTGTGGACCGTATCGTGCTTGAGCCGCTTTTCAAGTTGATCGGCATCCTGCCTAAGATGTCGGCGGGCTGATATCGTGGGGTGAGGTAAAGCCCTCCTTTTGTTGACCTTTTTCACTGGCCGAGAGGTGTCACCAAAGGAGCATGAGGGACCGCGATCCCGATTCGTCGGGACGGTCAAAACCGAGATCCTGTCCGCCACGGCGGATTCGGTGACATGTCTCACGGGACGTAATGGAAGCATCCCGACTCGTCGGGACGGCGTGGGGGATTTTCTTCTCTTGCCTGTAAGAGGCGTTCCCTCATCGTTCGGCGCGACCCATCCGACGAGCGAAAAGTTGAGGTCCTGTCATCCATGACCGAAACGGACAGCAAAGCGAAGGACAGTGCGGCGAAGTGGTATGTGCTGCGGGTGCAGTCCAACAAAGAGGACACGGTGAGGGAGAGTCTGGAGAAGCGGATTGCGGCGGCCGGGCTCTCCGATCAGATCGTGAGCGTGCTGGTGCCCACCGAAAAGGTCTCCGAGATCAAGGGGGGGAAGAAGCGCGTCACCCAACGCAAGATCTATCCCGGGTATGTGATGATTGAGATGGTGCTCAACGACGACACGTGGTATCTGGTGAGGGAGACGCCCGGCATCGGAGATTTCGTCGGCGGCCGACCCAACACCAAACCCGTGCCGATGCCTCAGACGGAAGTGGACAAGATCTTGGGCGAAGCCGAGAAGGAAACCGAGCAGCCCAAGCTCCGCATCGAGTTCCGTGAGGGGGAAGCGGTAAAGATCACCGAGGGGCCGTTCGAGAACTTCTCCGGCGTGGTCAAGGAGGTCCTTCCCTCCAAGGGTCTGGTCAAGGTCGAGGTGACGATCTTCGGCCGGGCGACCCCGGTGGAGCTGGAATACTGGCAGGTCGAATCGATTTGAAAGGAGGACAGGCATTCTTGCCTGTCGCTGAATCGTCAGACAGGAATGTCTGACCTCCTGTCGAGAAGAGGAAGAGGCATTAACTCATGGCCAAGGAAGTGGTGGCAAAGGTCAAGCTTCAGTGTCCTGGGGGACAGGCGACGCCTGCACCTCCGGTGGGGCCGGCACTGGGTCAGCATGGGGTAAACATCGGCGACTTCGTGAAGCAGTTCAACGACCGCACCCGAGACGCGGGCGGCACGATTATTCCGGTGGAGGTGACGGTGTATGCCGACCGCAGTTTCACGTTTATCACGAAGAGTCCTCCGGCGGCGGTGCTGCTGAAGCAGGCGGCGGGCCTGGCCAAGGGCTCGGGCGTTCCCAACAAGGAAATGGTAGGAACGGTGACTCCCGAGCAGGTGAAAGAGATCGCACAGAGAAAGATGAAGGACCTGAACGCCTCAGGTCTCGAAGCCGCCTGCCGGATCATCGAGGGAACCGCACGCTCCATGGGCATTGAGGTGGTATAGGTCGAAACTCACAACTCAAAACTCGAAAGTGCAGTGGAGACTCTATTGAATCGAGCTCTGCACGGCGTCTTTGAGTTTTGAGTTTCGAGTTGGGAGTGAGAGATGCACAAGCGAAGCAGACGATATCGTGCGCTGGCCGGGAAGATCGCCCCCGGCAGGACGTATGAGCTTGCCGAGGCGATCAAGCTGCTCAAGGAGTGTGACACGACGAAGTTCGACCAGTCGGTCGAGGTCTCGATGAAGCTGGGGATTGACGCGAAGCAGTCGGACCAGATGGTCCGCGGCTCGGTGAGTCTGCCGAAGGGGACGGGAAAGACCGTGCGCGTGGTGGCTTTCTGTGAGGGACCGGACGTCGACGCGGCCAAGGAGGCCGGAGCGATCGAGGTCGGCGCCGACGAGCTCATCCAGAAGGTGGAAAAGGGCTGGGTCGGTTTCGACGTGGCGGTCGCGACGCCCGAGGTGATGCCCAAGGTCGGACGACTCGGACGTCTGTTGGGACCGAAGGGACTGATGCCCTCGCCCAAGAGCGGCACCGTGACCAAGGAGATCGCCGCGGCCGTTCGCGATTTCCGAGGCGGAAAGATCGAATTCCGCAACGACAGCGGCGGAAACATCCACGCACTCGTCGGGAAGCTCTCGTTTCCCGAGGCCGACCTCGTCGAGAACATCCGTGCCCTTGTCGATAAACTTCGGTCACTGCGACCGCCCGGCACAAAGGGGATCTTCATCCAGAGACTGGTGCTCAGCTCCTCGATGGGGCCCCCCATCCCCATCCAAACGGAGTGAGCAAGAACGCGTTCCGACGCGTCGGGACGCCTTGAGAGTCCGCAGTCTGGAGTGAAACGTGGCGAAGGAACTGAAACGACTGGTCGTCGAGGAACTGACGAACCGGTACCAGAACGTCGACCGCTGTGTCCTGGTCAACTTCACCGGGGTCTCGGCACAGCTTGCCGACGAAATCCGTGCGTCACTGCGAGACGCCAACATCACGCTGCACGTCGTCAAGAACTCCCTCATGGCCCGGGCACTCCTCCATTCGCCGCAGCGAAGACTGGAGGGTGTGACGGGATTCCTTGAGGGAACCACGGCCATCGCCACCGGGGCGGACGACGTGGTCGGACTCGTGAGGGGAATGGTGGAGGTCGCCCAGAGATGGGGGAATTTCCGCATCGCCGGCGGATTCGGGGAAGGTCAACCCCTCGCCGCCGACGACATCAGACGCTATGCCGCCATACCCCCCAGAGAACACCTGCTCGCACAGTTTTTGGGTGCCGTCGTCTCGCCTCTCCGCACCTTCGTCCGAGCGCTCGACGGCTTCACCACAAATTTCGTCAGGGTGTTGGACGCCGTGGCCAGGAAACGCACCGACGGTCCGGAAGAAGCGGCACAGCCGGGCGAACTCAGTCCAAGCCCGAAGGAGGGGGCGGCGGGCGCGGATAAGCGATCGGAGGGGCCGTCGGCGACAAACGTTCACAACGGAGGAGTCCAGGAATGACCGAGGAGAAGGAAAAGAAAGAAGAGGAACCCAAGGCGAAGGAGGAGAAGAAGGAAGCCGGTGCAAAGGATTCCGCACCCCCGAAGCCCGTGGAACAGGCGGAAAAGGCCAAGGGGAAGGGCAAGACGAAAGCCAAGGAGAAAGCGTCGCCCGAGGCGGATACCGCTGGCTCGACTTCACTGGCCAAAGGCGTCAAGACGGCACTGGACCACGTGTTCAAGCTCTCCCCCGAAGAGCGCAAGACGTTCATCACCGAATACGTCGGCGGTCTCTCGGTGCTCGAGCTCAACGACCACGTCAAGGCCCTGGAGGAGCATTTCGGCGTCTCGGCCGCTCCCGTCGCGGTGGGCATGACGGTGGGGGCGGGCGTCCCGGGCACGGCTGCACCGGAAGAGGTCGAGCAGACCACCTTCGACGTCGTGCTGAAGCAGGTCGGGGACAAGACCAAGCGGGTGCAGGTCATCAAGGCGGTCCGCGACGTCTTGGGTGCGGCACTGAAGGAAGCCAAGGCGTTTGTTGACGGTGCACCCGGCACCGTCAAAGAGGGCGTAAGCAAGGAAGAGGCGGAGAAGATCAAGGAGGCGCTGGAAACGGCCGGCGCCACGGTGGAATTGAAATAGGAGGCCGGACATTCCTGTCCGGCATCGAGGGTGGACAGGCAGGTCGCCGACGCGTCATGGCCGCTTTGGCGACGGCGTGAATGCTTGTCCTCGTAAATCGTCCCCGCCGCGTCGGGGACGGGTTTCGACTTTCGGGTTCGGAGTGATCTCATGGAAATTCGGGATTTCAGCAAGATCGGTGACCACCTGAAGCTGCCGGATCTCGTGGAGATTCAGACCCGCTCGTACGAGAGATACCTGCAGCCCGGGCTGGCCCCGGACAAGCGGAAAAACGAAGGACTCGAGGCACTGTTGCGTGAGGTCTTTCCCATCGGGAGCTTCGACGAAAAGCTCACGCTCAAATACCTCGGCTACGACCTGGGGAAACCGCGCTATGCACCCGATGAATGTCGCAAGCTCCGACTCACCTACGGGATGCCCTTCCGCATCTACCTCAGACTCCTCAAGGAAGAACCGATCGAGGAGTGGGTGTACCTCGGGGAGATCCCCATCATGATGGGCGGGGGCGAATTCATCATCAACGGTGCCGAGCGGGTGATCGTCAGTCAGCTCCACCGTTCCCCGGGCGTCGATTTCATGATCGAGAAAGCCACCGGCGACCGACGACTGCACTCCTGTCGCATCATCCCCGAACGCGGGAGCTGGATCGAGATCGACGTCTCGAAGAAAGAGATCCTCACCGTCCGCATCGACCAGAGCGGGAAGTTCCCTGCCACCACGCTGCTTCGCGCGATGGACGAGAAATACTCCACCGACGCCGACATCATTCGACTGTTTCATCCGACCGATACGGTCCGACTCGCCAGCACCACCGGCCCGGCGAAAATCCGCGGAAAGCATGTCGTCGGCGACGTGGTGGACCCCAAGACCGGTGAGGTCATCGTCGAAAGCGGTGAGGTCATCACGGAAGTGGACGTCAAGGCCATGAAGGACGCGGGCGTCAAGCGGGTGGAAGTCATCACCGAGCTCGAGGACCCGCTCATCCTCAACGCACTCAAGGAGGACAACACGGCGAGTCACGAGGAGGCCCTGCTGCGGATCCACGCCAGGCTGCGTCCGGGGAATCCCGCGAAGCTGGACAAGGCGCACACCCTCTTCAAGGAGAAGTTCTTCGACGCGAACCGCTACCGTCTCGGACGCGTCGGACGCTTCCGACTCAACCGGAAGTTCGACCAGAAAATCGACGAGGGCGAAATGACCCTGCGTCCCGATGACTTTGTCAACTCGATGCGATACATCCTTCGACTCCGTGCCAACGATCCCTCGGCTTCCACCGACGACATCGACCACTTGGGGAACCGCCGACTCCGCACCATCGACGAACTCGCCAGTGACGAACTCCGGAAAGGATTCCTCCGACTCCGACGCACCGTCCAGGAACGCATGTCCCTCAAAGACCCAGCAGAGCAGAGCCCTCGCACACTCATCAACTCCAAGACCATCTCCTCGGCCATCGATTACTTCTTCGGTCGGGGAGAACTCTCTCAGGTCGTCGATCAGACCAACCCCTTGAGTCAGCTCACCAACGAGCGTCGTCTTTCCGCCCTCGGACCCGGTGGCCTCAACCGCAAGCGTGCTTCCTTCGAGGTTCGAGACGTTCACATCTCTCACTATGGACGCATCTGTCCCATCGAGACCCCCGAGGGAACCAACATCGGACTCATCTCCAGTCTCTCCGTCTATGCCACCGTGGACCCCTACGGATTTCTGATTACCCCGTACCGCGTCATGAAGAACGGAAAGGTCACCGACAAGGTGGTGTACCTGCGTGCCGACGAGGAAGAGAACCGGTGGCTGGCCCCCGCCGATCTCCCGACCGACGAGAAGGGGAACATCATCGGGGACACGGTCCTGGCCCGTTACAACGGCGAGTTCCAGTTGGTGGACATCCGGAAGCTGGAGTACAAGGACATTTCCCCCAAACAGATGTTGGGAGTGAGTGCGAGTCTGATCCCGTTCCTGGAGCACAACGACGCCAACCGGGCACTGATGGGCTCCAACATGCAGCGACAGGCGGTCCCGCTCCTCAGACCCGAGATCCCCATCGTCGCCACCGGCATGGAAAAAATCGTCGCACAGAATTCCGGGATGGTCGTGCGTGCCGAAACGCCCGGAACCGTCAAATACGTGGACGCATACCGAATCATCATCGGTCCGGCTGCCAAGACCGAAACCCGGAAAACAAAAATGCCCGAGGAGCCGGGACACCCCGCCCCCGCCGAGGGGGACGTGGAATACGAACTCAGGAAATTCGTGGGTCTCAACGAACGGACGTGTCTCAATCAGAAACCCATCGTCCGCGAGGGGGATACCGTCCGGAAAGGTCAGATCATCGCCGACGGTGCCGCCACCACCCAGGGCGAACTCGCCCTCGGAAGAAACGTCCTGGTCGCTTTCATGTGCTGGGACGGCTACAACTTCGAGGACGCCATCATCATCTCCGAATCCCTCGTCAAGAGCGACGCCTACACCTCCATTCACATCGAGGAGTTCGAGGTCGAGATCCGGGAGACCAAGCTCGGACGGGAGGAGTTCACCCGTGACATCCCCAACGTCAGTGAACGGGCCCTGCGCAACCTCGACGACGAGGGCATCGTTCGCGTCGGAACCTACGTCAAGCCCGGTGACGTCCTCGTCGGGAAGGTCTCGCCGAAGTCCAAGAGCGAGCTCTCCCCGGAGGAGAAACTGCTGCACGCCATCTTCGGTCGGGCCGGCGAAGACGTCAAGAACGACTCGCTCGAGGTCCCCTCGGGGGTCGAAGGCGTCGTCATCGACGCACACAAGTTCAGTCGGAAAGCGTATCTCTCGGAGGAGAAGCGGACGCGGTTCGAGGCGGAGCTCTCGGCGGTGGAACGGGAGTTCAACGGTCGGATCGCCGAGACGTTCCGGGAGCTGTTGAGCGGACTCGAAGAGATCCAGGGCGGAAAACTCGTCCACCAGCCCACCCGTGAGACCGTGTCGATCAAGCGCGGGATGTCCGTTGACGACATCCTCCAACTCGAAGAGGACTTCGACTTCGACGAGATCAAGTTCGCCTCAGGGGCCCGGAAGAGAAAGGCGCGCGAGCTGTATCACCGCATCGACAGTCGACTGGAGGATCTCAAGGACGAGAAGGACCGACGACTCAACCACCTGAAGCGCGGCGACGAACTCCCCACCGGCGTCCTGGAGATGGTCAAGGTCTACGTTGCGGCCAAGCGCACGCTCTCGGTGGGCGACAAGATGGCCGGTCGTCACGGGAACAAGGGCGTCATCGCAAAGATCGTCCCCGAGGAGGACATGCCCTTCCTGGACGACGGCACCCCCGTCGAGATCCTGCTTAACCCCCTGGGCGTCCCGAGTCGCATGAACGTCGGTCAGATCCTGGAGACCCACCTGGGCTGGGCCGCGCGTGTCTTGGGTTTGCAGGCCGTCACGCCGCCCTTCGACGGCGCCCGCGAACCGGAAATCCACCGACTCCTCTCCGACGCCAAGCTCCCCACCGACGGCAAGACCCTTCTCTTCGACGGACGCACCGGCAACCCGCTGCAGCAGCCCGTCACCGTCGGTTACATCTACATGATGAAACTCTCTCATCTCGTCGATGACAAGGTCCACGCACGCGCCACCGGTCCCTATTCCCTCATCACCCAGCAGCCCCTGGGCGGGAAGGCACGTTTCGGCGGTCAGCGCTTCGGGGAGATGGAGGTCTGGGCACTCGAGGCCTACGGCGCCGCGTACGTCCTGCAGGAAATGCTCACCGTCAAATCCGACGACGTCGAGGGCCGCACCAAAATCTATGAGTCCATGGTCAAGGGCGAAAACGCCCTGGACGCCGGAACCCCCGTCTCCTTCGAAGTCCTCACCAACGAGATCCGGGGACTCGGTCTCAACATGCAGTTGGAGAAACGCTCGGTCATTTAGCGGCGCTTGTAAGGAGTGACACTGATGGCTGAAGTCATATACGACCGGATCAACGATTACACGGCGGTGAAGATTTCCCTCGCGAGTCCGGCCGACATTCGCAGTTGGTCGTACGGGGAGGTGAAGAAGCCCGAGACCATCAACTACCGCAGCTACCGTGCGGAGAAGGATGGTCTGTTCTGTGAGCGTATCTTCGGACCCGAGCGCGACTGGGAGTGCTTCTGCGGGAAATACAAGGGCATGAAGCACAAGGGGATCATCTGTGACCGCTGTGGCGTCAAGGTCACCCACTCGCGCGTCCGACGGAAGCGCATGGGACACATCACCCTTGCCAGTCCCATCGTACACATCTGGTTCTTCAAAGCCATGCCCTCACGACTGGGGAATCTCCTGGCGATGAAGACCACGACGCTGGAACGCATCATCTATTACCAGGACTACGTCGTCATCGATGCGGGCGAGAGTCCGCTGAGGGAGAAGCAGCTTCTGACCGAGGAGGAGTATCGGGCGTGTCGCGACAAGTACGGCGACGACTTCAAGGCGGCGATGGGGGCCGAAGCGATCCGTGCACTGCTTCAGAACCTCGACCTGGACGAGCTCTCCGAGACCCTCAGACGGGAACTCGAGGAGACCAGCTCCAAACAGAAGACCAAGGACCTGACGAAGCGACTGAAGATCGTCGAGGCCCTCCGGGACAGTGACAACAAGCCCGAGTGGATGGTCTTCGACGTCATCCCCGTCATCCCCCCGGACCTCCGACCGCTGGTGCTCCTGGAAAGCGGGAACTTCGCCACCTCCGACCTCAACGACCTCTATCGTCGCGTCATCAACCGCAACAACCGTCTCAAGAAGCTGATCGAGCTGAACGCACCCGAGGTCATCATCCACAACGAGAAAAGGATGCTCCAGCAGGCGGTGGATTCACTGTTCGACAACGGCCGGTGCAAGCGTCCGGTCCTGGGCAGCTCCAACCGTCCGCTCAAGAGCCTCACCGACATGATCAAGGGAAAGCAGGGACGCTTCCGTGAGAACCTTCTGGGCAAGCGCGTGGACTACTCGGCACGCTCGGTCATCGTGGTCGGACCCGAACTCAAACTCAACCAGTGTGGATTGCCCAAGAAGATCGCACTCGAACTCTTCCAGCCCTTCATCATCCGACAACTCAAAGAGATGGGCCACGCCGATACCATCAAGTCGGCAAAGAAGATGTTGGAACGCAAGGACGAGCACGTGTGGGACGTCCTCGAACAGGTCATCCACCGACACGCGGTGCTGCTGAACCGTGCACCCACGCTTCACCGGATGGGCATCCAGGCGTTTGAGCCCATCCTGATCGAGGGCAACGCCATCAAGATTCATCCCCTGGTCTGCAAAGGGTTCAACGCGGACTTCGACGGGGACCAGATGGCGGTGCACCTGCCGCTTTCCGTCGAGGCACAGACCGAAGCGCGACTGCTCATGATGTCCACCAGCAATATCTTCACGCCCCAGAACGGTTCCCCCATCATCGGACCGAACCAGGACATCGTCCTGGGGTGCTATTGGCTGACCCTCGAAAACGAGGGGGAGAAGGGCGAGGGGATGGTCTTCGCCAGTCGCGAGGAAGTGATCACCGCGTACCAGAGCGGTCACCTTGGCCTCCACGCACGCATCAAGGTGCGCCTGCCCGAGGAGAAGACGGTGCTCGACGAGAGCAGCCCCATGGAACCCGTCTCCGGACGGCTGTTTGAAACCACCACGGGTCGGGTCCTGTTCAACGACATCCTGGACGACCGGATGCCGTTCTACAACTTCGGACTCGCACAGGCCGGGCTCAACCAGGTCATTGCCGACTGCTATCATATCGTGGGTCTGCAAGCCACCATCAAACTCCTGGACGACATCAAGGATCTGGGATTCCGCGAGGCCACGCTCGCCGGGCTGTCGTTTGCCACCGACGACCTTCGCATTCCGCCCAAGAAGGAGGCCATCCTGGCGGCGACGGAGAAGGAGGTGGACCGCATCCAGAAGCTGTACAACCGCGGCGTCATCACCGACGGCGAGCGGTACAACCAGGTCATCGATGCGTGGACACAGGCCCGTGAGACGGTGGGACAGGAGATGATGCAGGGACTGAAAGGGGACGTCCGCGAGGGCGAGCCCTACATCAACCCGATCTACCTGATGACCATCTCGAACGCCCGCGGGTCGATCGACCAGATTCGTCAGCTCGCCGGCATGCGCGGACTGATGGCCAAGCCGTCGGGAAAGATCATCGAGACACCGATCCGTGCGAACTTCCGGGAGGGACTTCGGGTGCTGGAGTACTTCAGTTCCACGCACGGTGCACGGAAGGGGCTGGCCGACACCGCACTCAAGACCGCGGACTCCGGCTATCTCACCCGGAAATTGGTGGACGTCGCACAGAACGTCGTCATCTGTGAGCACGACTGTGGGACGCTGAACGGTATCTCGAAGTCGGCGGTGTACCGTGGCGACAAGATCGAGGTGCCGCTCTGGAAGCAGATTTACGGCCGCGTCGCACGTGACAGCATCGTCAACCTCGTCACCGACGAGGTCGTCGTCCGCGAGAACGAAATCATCAGCGAGGAGAACGCCAAGAGGATTGAAGACCTGGGGTATGAGAAAGTCCGTGTCCGCTCGCCCATGACGTGTGAGAGTCCGATGGGCGTCTGTCAGCTCTGCTACGGCACCGACCTTTCCACCGGACGAGTCGTCGAGGAGGGTCTGGCGGTCGGCATCATCGCCGCACAGTCCATCGGTGAGCCCGGCACACAGCTCACCATGCGCACGTTCCACATCGGCGGCACCGCTTTCCGTCGCGTCGAGCGACCGGAGATCCGTGCACGACAGGGCGGACTCATCCGCTTCCACAACATGACCGTCGTCACCAACACCGCCGGTGAGCACGTGGCCCTCAGTCGCAACGGGGAAATCTTCATCGTGGACGAAAAGGAGCGTGAACTCGAACGACACCAGGTCCCCATGGGTGCCATCCTCACCGTCGAGGACGGACAGAAGCTGAAACCCAGTGAGCTCATCTGTCGGTGGGACGCTCACATGATCCCCATCCTCACCGACATCAGCGGCACCGTCCGCTTCGAGGACATCGTCGAAGGGAAGACGATGCGCGAGGAGGTCGATACCGGCACGGGCGTCAAGCGAAAGGTCGTCATCGAGCACAAAGGGGACCTCCACCCGCAGGTCATCATCGAGGACCAGACCGGGAAGATCCTCGGACTCTACCCCATCCCCGAAAAAGCCCACATCGAGGTGGACGAGAACGACGAGGTCACACCAGGGACGGTCCTTGCCAAGACGCCGCGGGAAATCATCGGAACCCAGGACATCACCGGCGGACTCCCGCGCGTCACCGAGCTCTTCGAGGCCAGAAAACCCAAGGAGCCCGCCATCATCAGCGAGATCGACGGTATGGTGGAACTGGGGGAGAAGCGTCGCGGCAAGCGCACCATCATCATCAAGAACGAGAGCGGACAGGAGATCGAGCACCTTGTGCCCATCGGAAAGCATTTGCGGGTGCACCGAGGCGACCAGGTGCGTGCCGGCGAGCGACTCGTCGAAGGCCCGCTCATCCTCCAGGACATCCTCCGCATCAACGGCGAGGAATACCTCCAGGCCTACCTCCTCCGTGAGGTCCAGAACGTTTACCGCTCGCAGAACGTCAACATCAACGACAAACACATCGAGATCATCATCTCGCGCATGCTTCAGAAGGTCCGCATCGACGACCCGGGGGAGACCGATCTTCTCCCCGGTGCCACCACGGGGAAGTTCACCTTCCGACGAACGAACCAGCAGGCGATGGCCGACGGCAAGAAGCCCGCGACCGCCAAACCGCTGCTTCTGGGACTCACAAAGGCGTCCCTCAGCTCCGACAGCTTCATCGCCGCCGCCAGCTTCCAGGAGACGACAAAGGTCCTCACCGAGGCCGCCCTCAGCGGACGCGTTGATCACCTCCTGGGACTCAAGGAAAACGTGATCCTGGGACATCTCATCCCGGCGGGCACGGCGTTCCGAGCCTTCGCCCCCATTGAGATCAAAAAGCACGTCCTCCCGGAGGAGCCGGTCACAAGGACCGTCGAAGCGCCTGACCCGCCGATACTTGAAACCGACACCCCCTCACCCGACGAGGCCGCCAAGGAGACGCCGACGACCGGGGAGGTGCCAACGTCCGGAGGAGAATAGACGAGGACGAGTCAAACTCGAAACTCAAGACTCAAAGTCCTGAATCGACACCTTCGACTTTTGCGTCTGGACTTTTGAGCTTCCACTCGGAAGGAGTGAGACGATGCCCACGGTGAATCAGTTGGTTCGACGTCGGCGACGCAAGCTCGTGAAGAAGAAGAAAAACGTCGCGCTCGAGGGCTGTCCACAGAAGCGCGGGGTGTGTCTGGCGGTCAAGACGATGACCCCGAAGAAGCCCAATTCCGCGCTGCGGAAGATCGCTCGGGTGCGACTGTCCAACGGCAAGGAGATCACCGCCTACATCGGCGGCGAGGGACACAACCTCCAGGAACATTCCATCGTGCTGGTGAGAGGGGGCCGGGTGCGGGACCTTCCGGGCGTGCGGTATCACGTCATCCGCGGCACACTCGACACCTTAGGGGTTGACGGTCGCCGACGCGGGCGAAGCAAATACGGCTGCAAGAAACCGAAGTGAGTCGAAAGTCACAACTCAAAACTCGAAGGTTTTGAACCGAGACTTTCGAGTTTCCAGTTTGGAGTCGAAAGATGAAGAAACCGACTGCCTCGGCCGAGACGTTGAAGCCTGACCCGCGGTACAAGGACAAGCTGGTCAGCAAGTTCATCAACTGTGTCATGCACGAAGGCAAGAAAAGCGTCGCACAGACCATCTTCTACCACACGATGGACATCATCGAACAGAAGATCAAGGGCAAGGAGCCGCTCGAGGTCTTCAAGACCGCCGTGGAGAACATCAAGCCGCTCATCGAGGTGCGGTCGAAGCGGGTTGGAGGGGCCACCTACCAGGTGCCCATGGAAGTCAGTCGCAAGCGTCAGCTTTCCCTGGCCATTCGCTGGATTCTGGAAGCGGCCCGGGCCAAGAAGGGCCGACCCATGGCGGAACGACTGGCCGACGAGCTGATCGCTGCTCACAATAAAGAAGGAGCGGCTTACACGACGAGGGAGAACGTTCACAGAATGGCCGAAGCCAACAAGGCTTTCGCTCATTTCGCGTGGTAGGATCTCCGACGTCCCCCGAGGAGTCGGGGCACATCGGAGAATCGCAGACCAGACGTCTCTCCCCGACGGACAACGCGTGCGAACGTCGGTTCTGTGATTCTCGAAAAGGGGTTGGGTCCGTCCGACGCGACGTCGTCGAAGCTTCGTCGCGTAGGCGACTCGTCGGGATCGCGACCACGCTCCTTTTTTGTCGGACCCTGACGGGACAGGTGACATGACAGCCGGAAACGCCCACGACATCCAGCACAAGCGAAACATCGGCATCATGGCCCACATCGACGGGGGGAAAACCACCGTCACCGAGAGGATTCTGTACTATACCGGTAAAGGGTACAAGATGGGCGAGGTGGACCAGGGCACCGCGACGATGGACTGGATGGTCGAGGAGCAGGAACGCGGGATCACCATCACCGCCGCCGCCACCACCTGCTACTGGCGGGGATTTCAGATCAACATCATCGACACGCCCGGGTCGAAGCACAGAGCGAGACCGTCTGGCACCAGGCCGACAAATACCACGTCCCCCGCATCTGTTTCGTCAACAAGCTCGACCGCGTCGGGAGTGACTTCTTCCGCTGTGTGAAAGAGATCCAAGAGCGTCTGGGCGCCACCCCCGTCCCCGTCCAGATCCCGTTCGGAACCGAGGAGAACCACAGGGGCTACGTGGACCTCGTCCGCATGGTCGTCCGCGTCTTCGACGAGGAGAGTCTCGGGGCGAAGTTCGAGGAGTTCGACATCCCCGAGGACGTGCTGGACGACGCCCGAGACTCCCGCGAGCGTCTCATCGAGACACTGGCCGAGCACGCGGATTCCGTGATGGAGAAATACGTCCACGATCACGACCTTTCCCAGGACGACATTCGTGCGGGTCTGCGCGAGGGGACGCTCACAAACCGTCTCACGCCGGTCTTCTGCGGTGCCGCCGTCAAGAACAAAGGGATACAGGGACTCCTGGACGGCATCTGTGATTACCTGCCCAGCCCGCTCGACGTCCCCCCGATTATCGGACACGATCCCAAGACGAACAACGAGATCACACGCAAGCCGTCAAACGACGAGCCCCTGGCGGCGCTCGCCTTCAAGACCGCGGCCGACCAGCACGGCGAGCTCACCTACCTCCGGATCTACTCGGGAACCATGAAGCCCGGAGACCGACTCTTCAACCCGGTCGTCCGAAAGCGGGAAACCGTCAACCGCATCTGGCGGATGCACGCCAACGACCGTGAGAAGCTCGACCGTGCGGAGACCGGCGACATCGTCGCGGTGGTCGGACTCAAGCAGACCACCACCGGACACACCCTCTGTCCCGTTCACAAGCAGATCGTGCTGGAGAAGGTGGAGTTCCCGCAGACCGTCATCGACATGTCCATTGAACCCAAGTCCAGTGCCGACAAGGAGAAACTGGTCGAGGCGCTGCGCAGGCTCGCACGCGAGGACCCCACGTTCGAGTGGCGTCCCGACGCCGAACTTGGACAGATCATCATCTCGGGCATGGGCGAACTGCACCTCGAGGTCCTCAAGAACCGCATGCTGAGGGACTTCCGCGTGGACGCGAACGTCGGCCGACCCCGCGTCACCTACAAGGAAACCATCCGCCAGCCGGTCGAGGCCGTCGAAGGACGCTTCATCCGCCAGACCGGCGGCCGCGGACAATACGCCGTTGTCGTCATCAACATCGAGCCACACCTGGGCGAGCATCCGGTCGTCTTCGAGAGCAAGATCCGCGGCGGTGCCGTTCCCAAGGAATATATCCACGCCGTCGAAGAGAGCATACACGACAGTGCCGCGGGGGGGGTCGTATCGGGCTATCCCCTGATCAACGTTAAGGTTACGCTCATCGACGGCAAGGCGCACGAGGTGGACTCCTCGGAGATCGCCTTTGCCGCGGCGGCAAGCATCGCACTGCACAAAGGGGTGGAGCAGGCCGGGGTAAGGATTCTGGAGCCCCTGATGCGGGTGGAAACGGTGACGCCCGCGGAGTTCATGGGGGTGGTGTCCGCTGACTTGAACACGCGACGCGCGGACATCACGGAGATCGCACATCGGGGCAACGCCCGGGTGATCCACTGTCTGGTTCCCCTGGCGGAGATGTTCGGGTATGCGACGACGCTGCGGAACCTGACCCAGGGGCGTGCGAGCTACACGATGGAACCCCACGATTTTGTGGAGGTCCCCGAGGAGATTTACGAGAACCTGCTGATCTGACGGCCGCGATGTCGTCCGGTTCAGTCCCGGTCACGATGAATCGGAACGGCGGCGGAGTGGACAGCAGAAAAGGGGGCGAAACGGAAAAAGTGCTTGACTTCATTGGGTTTGTGGCACATAGTATCGGGTCTTTGCGATGGGGTCACGAGGGTTGAGTTCGGAGACGTTCTGAAAGATGCCACAGGGCAAGATTCGCATCCGGATGGAGGCCTACGATCACAAGGCACTGGATCAGTCGGCCCTTGAGATCGTCGAGACGGCCAAGAGGACCGGGGCAAAGGTTTCCGGACCCGTCCCGCTCCCGACGCGCATCGAGATCTACACCGTGCTCAGAAGTCCGCACATCGACAAGAAGTCCAGGGAGCAGTTCGAGATCCGGACCCACAAGCGTCTCATCGACATCAGTGAGCCGACGGCCAAGACCGTCGATGCCCTCGGAAAGCTCAATCTGCCCGCCGGGGTCTATATCCGGATCAAGGCGTAAAGGAGTCCAAAGTCACAACTCGAAACTCGAAAGTGCTCAGGAACAGCCATTTGGCCGGCCCTTTCCCCTGTGACTTTCGAGTTCGGAGTTTCGACTCTGGAGTCGGAATCATGCTGGACGGTATGTTGGGAAAAAAGATCGGGATGAGTCAGGTCTATGACGGGGAGGGGAACCTCCATCCCATCACCGTCATCCAGCTCGGTCCCTGTACCGTGATGCAGGTGAAGACCGACGAGACCGACGGGTATTCGGCGCTGCAGTTGGGCTTTGAGGACAAGCCTCGGCGGGTCGCCACGCGGCCCGAGCGTCGTCGGGCGGAGCGGGCCGACACCGAGCCCAAGCGCTTCGTCCGCGAGGTCCGCGTGCCACAACTGAGTGAGGACCACAAAGCGGGACGGGTGCTGACAGCGGCGGAGTTCGAGGGAGCAAGCGTCGTGAACGTGCAGGGCGTGACGAAGGGGAAAGGCTTCGCCGGCGTGGTGAGACGGTGGGGATTCCGCGGCGCGCCCGGCTCGCACGGCACCTCGAAGGTGCACCGCCGACCGGGCTCCATCGGCGCCGGTGCGTCCCCCTCGAAGGTCATCAAGGGACTCAAGATGGGCGGAAGGTCCGGGGGGACCAGGAGAACCGTCAAGAACCTGAAGGTCCTCAAACTCGACCCGGACAAGAACCTGCTCATGGTAGGTGGAAGCGTTCCAGGACCCGTGGGCGGGTTCCTTTTTGTACGCGTCGCTAAACGCGAAGTCGGGAAGTAGCTCCATGATTGAGATAGCGGTCTTCGACAAGACGGGCGAGGAGACCTCCTCGATGCAGGTGGACGAGGAGAAGTTGGGCGGCAAGGTCCACATGAAGCTGCTCAAGGAGGCGGTCATGATGTACCGGGCCAACCGTCGTCAGGGAACGACCAAAGCCAAGAGCAAGAACGAGGTCGCCGGCTCCACCCGCAAGATCTATCGACAGAAGGGAACCGGCTACGCCCGGATGGGGATGAACCGCTCACCGGTGCGTCGGGGCGGGGGGGTCGCCTTCGGTCCCAAGCCGCGGAAGTTCGGCTGGCAGATGCCCAGAAAGGCCCGACGACTCGCGACACGCTCGGCACTGTTGGCAAAGCTGCGCGACGGCGAGGTCAAAGCCATCGACACCCTCGCCCTCGATGAGATAAAGACCAGACAGGTCGTCTCGCTTCTGCAGTCGCTCAAGCTGGTCGGGTCGTGTCTCCTGATCACGGGGGAGTACAACCGGAACCTGCTGCTTTCGGCAAGGAACGTTCCGAAGGTGAGCGTGGCCGACGTGGGCAGTCTCAACGCGTACGACATTCTCAAGCACAAGTGGGTGCTGGCCGAGAAGCGGGCCCTCGAGCAATTGGCGGGAGCGGCGTCGTGAAGGAAATGAACGCGTACCAGGTTGTCGTCCGCCCGCTCGTGACCGAAAAGGCGATCGGTCAGGAAGCGAAGAACACCTATTGGTTTGCGGTGCACATGGCCGCCAACAAGACGCAAATTCGCAAAGCCATCGAAGAGATTTATCAGGTGCACGTGAAGAAGGTGCGGACGCTCAGACAGCAGGGCAAGCTGCGTCGTGCACGCTTCAAGACGTACCGAACACGGGAGTGGAAGAAAGCGGCCGTGACGCTCGTCCCCGGCGAGCGCATCGATATCGTTTGAAGTCGAAACTGACAACTCTAAACTCAAAAGTCGATGGAGTTACGCATTTCGAGTCCGTGGACTTTGGAGTTTTGAGTTTCGAGTTCGGAGTCAGATATGGCTGTCGTGCAATACAAGCCGATCACCCCCGGACGCCGGACAATGAGCCGCGCCAAGACCGAAGGACTCGCCAAGGGTCCGTCGGAGAAGAAACTGCTCAAGCGACTCACGCGGACCGGTGGACGGAACGTCTCGGGGAAGACCACCGCACGCTACCGTGGCGGCGGGCACCGCAAGCAGTACCGCATCATCGACTTCAAGCGCGACAAGGAGAACGTCCCCGCCAGGGTGACGGGCATCGAATACGACCCGAACCGGAGCTGTCACATTGCACTGTTGCATTATGCCGACGGCGAGAAGCGCTACATCCTCGCACCGGCCGGACTGAAGGTGGGGGACACGGTCATCAGCGGCGAGAGGGTGGACCCGGAAGTGGGGTCGTGCATGCCGCTCCGGAGCATCCCCCTCGGGATGACCGTCCACAACATTGAACTCACCCCCGGTCGGGGCGGTCAGATGGTCCGGTCGGCCGGCGGCGCGGCCACACTTTCCGCACGGGAGGGAAAGCATGCGATCATCATCCTGCCCTCCGGAGAGACGCGGAAAGTGAACGTCGCCTGTCGTGCCACCATCGGACAGGTGGGAAACGTGGACCACGCCGGGAGCAAGCTGGGCAAGGCGGGTCGTCGTCGCTGGCTGGGCAGACGTCCGCGCGTCCGCGGCACAGCCAAGAACCCCGTCGCCCATCCCATGGGAGGCGGGGAGGGACGTCGCGCGGGCGGACGCCATCCCTGTGGTCCTACGGGTGTGCTCTCAAAGGGCGGCAGAACCCGAAAGCCCAACAAGGCTTCCAACAAGTTCATCATCCGACATCGCAAGCGAGGGAAACATCAGCCCTGAGAGATGAGGTGGCCAATGAGTCGATCACGGAAAAAAGGGCCTCACGTGGACCCGAAGCTGCTCAAAAGGGCGATCCAGCAGGACCAGACCGGTGAGCACGAGCCGATCAAGACCTGGCGACGGGCCTGCACCATCGTTCCGGAGTTCGTCGGTCACACCTTCATGGTGCACAACGGGAACAAATTCCTGAAGGTGTTCGTCACGGAAGACATGGTGGGACACAAATTGGGTGAGTTCGCCCCGACGCGAACGTTCCGCGGCCACTCCAGCGGAAGGGTGGCCAAGTAGGCGGACCGGTCGGGTCACGGCGCGATGCTGGGGACCACCTTGGAGAGCGTGGAGATGAAGTTTCGAGCCAGTCACCGGTTTGCACCGATATCGGCCCGGAAGGCCCGACTGGTCATCGACCTCATCCGTCGGAAGTCGGCGAACGAGGCGCTCGAGGTGCTGCAGTTCGTCAACAACCGACCCGCTTCAATGATTGACAAGGTGCTGCGCTCGGCGGTGGCGAACGCCGGACTCGACGCGGACCCGGAAAGTCTGTGGGTGCAGACGGCTCGGGTGGACAAGGGGCCGACGTGGCCGATGCGCTGGCATCCCGGACCCCGCGGCCGGGTCATGCCCATTCACAAGCGCACCTGTCATATCACGATAGAGCTCAGTGACGAGGAAGAGGAGACATAGATGGGTCAGAAGGTTCGACCGACAGGATTGCGGCTCGGCATCGTCGAGAACTGGCGGTCCCGGGGGTACGCCGACAAGAAGAACTTCGGTCGATTTCTGGTCGAGGACCAGAAGATCCGGAAGTTCATCCGTGACAACTACGCCTACGCGGCCATCGCCTCGGTGGAAATAGAGCGCACCGCCGGACAGACCACCATCATCCTCCATACGGCCCGACCGGGAATCATCATCGGTCGCAAGGGACAGGAGGTGGACCGACTGAAGATGCGCATCGAAGACATCGCCGCCGAGCCGGTGAACATCAAGATTCAGGAAGTCGCGACGCCCGAGCTGAGTGCACAACTGGTGGCCGACTCCATCCGCGAGCAGCTCCAGAAGCGCTCGAGCTTCCGTCGAACCATGAAGCGCGTCATCGAACAGGTGATGGAAGGCGGTGCACAGGGCGTCAAGGTCCGTCTGGCCGGACGCATCGGCGGGTCCGACATGGCCCGACGAGAGGTACAGAGTGCGGGGAAGATCCCGCTTCAGACCCTCCGTGCAAAAATCGATTACGGCTTCACCGAAGCCGCCACCACCTACGGTAACATCGGAATCAAGGTGTGGATCTACACCGGTGAAGTCCTCGAAGAAAAAGAGGAAGTGAAACATGCCGCTGATGCCGAAACGGGTGAAGTATCGGAAAGCGCAGCGGGGAAGAGTTAAGGGACGTGCCTCGCGCGGCAACACGGTGTCCTTCGGCGAGTACGGTCTGCAGGCGCTCGAGGGCGGGTGGCTGAAGGCCTCTTGCATCGAGGCGGCGCGCGTGGCGATCAACCACTTCCTCGCCCGGGAGGGGAAGATGTGGATTCGCGTCTTCCCGCACAAACCGGTCACTTCGACGCCCGAGGAAACACGCATGGGCAAGGGCAAGGGCGAACCGGAGTACTGGTGTGCGGTCGTGAAGCCCGGAACCGTGCTGTTCGAGCTGGGCGGGGTGCCCGAGGACCTGGCCCGACAGGCGTTTAACCGTGCGGCACACAAGCTGCCCCTGAGCGTTCGCTTCATCAGTCGGAGACTCCACGCATGAAGCCGACGGAACTGAGGGGCATGTCCCTGGACGAGCTGCGCGGTGAACTGGCCGAGCAGGAGCGCGGGTTCTACAACCTGCGGTTTCGCAAATCCGTCGGAGAAGACATCAGCACCACCGAGATGAAGACGATTCGCAGGGAAATCGCCCGCATCAAGACCATCATCACGGAGAAACAGTCTCAACTCGAAACTCAAAGCTCGAAAGTGCAGGACAGCGACGCGTCATGATGCGCCGCTGACTTTTGAGTTTTGAGCCGCCACTTTGGAGTCGGTTCATGACCAGGGGCAATCGCAGACGTGTCGTGGGCGTCGTCGTCAGTGACCGGATGGACAAGTCGGTCGTGGTCGAGGTCAAACGACTGGTCAAGCATCCGCTGTACAAGAAGTACATCCGCCGCCGGACCAGGCTGATGGCCCACGACGAGGAAAACGCCGCGGGCGTGGGCGACCGCGTCGAATTGATGGAAACCCGCCCACTCAGCAAGCGGAAATCCTGGCGGGTGGTGCGGATCCTCGAGAAGGCCCCCGTCCTCACCAAGGTACGGGCACTGGAGCCCACCCTGGAGGAACCCACACCCGAGGAAACGGAAACCGCTCCGGCGGAAGCCCGACGCCCGGAGCCGGAAGCCAAACCCGAGTCGGCCACGGACGAAACAGAGGTAAGTCAGGAGCAAGAGGAGACGGATAGCACTGGAGACTAAGGCACGGGCGGCTGCACAATGCGGAGTCTCGTTTCCAGTCAGTCCCGAACGGACGATCAAGAATGATTCAGATGCAGACCATGCTGGACGTGGCCGACAACACCGGGGCACGTCTCGCCCAGTGCATCAAGGTCTTGGGCGGCACCCGGCGGAGATACGCGACGCTGGGCGACATTGTCGTCGCGGCGGTCAAGAAGGCGATGCCCGGCGGGGAGGTGAAGCAGGGCGACGTAGTGCGTGCGGTGGTCGTGCGGACCAGGCAAAGCGTCCGTCGCGAGGACGGTTCCTACGTCCGTTTCGACCGCAACGCCGTCGTCATCATCGACGCCCAGAAGAACCCACGCGGGACCCGGATCTTCGGGGCCGTCGCCCGGGAGCTGAGAGCAAGGAATTTTATGAAAATCATCAGCCTGGCCAGTGAGGTGGTGTGAGAGCAGGCTGTAGGCTGTAGGCTGTAGGCTGTAGGCTGTAGGCTGTAGGCTGTAGGCTTGAGGCTTGAGGTACAGAAGAAGAAGAAAAAGAAGAAACAGCGGAAGCGACATGCGATGAAGTGCAGGATCGTCAAGAACGACGTCGTGGAAGTCGTGTCGGGAAACGACACCGGGAAGAAGGAACGCGTGCTTCAGGTGATGGCGCGCTCAGGAAGGATTGTCGTCGAGCACGTGAACTTCGTCACCAAGCACATGAGAAGAAGTCGGGATAACCCGTACGGTGCCCGACTGCAGAAGGAAGCACCTATCGCCATCAGCAACGTGCTCTTGGTGTGTCCGGGGTGCGAGCGGGGCGTGCGCGTGCGCATGCAAGTCGGCGACGACGGGAAGAAGGTGCGCGTCTGCACGAAGTGCGGTCGCGAAATACCCAAACCGAGATAAGCACAAGTCACAACTTGCAGCTTACAGGTCACAAGTGGCCGGACTTTTGAGTTTCGAGTTTGGAGTTGAGACGGAATTCGATGGCAAGACTCCTGGAACGATACAAGAGTGAGGTGCTGCCGAAGCTGATGGAGCAGTTCGGACTCAAGAACCCCCTCGCCGCACCCAGACTCGACAGGATTGTCGTCAACATGGGTGTCGGCGCGGGAGCGACCGAAAAAGGACGGATCGAGGCGGCCGTCGCGGAGTTGGGCATCCTCACCGGACAGCACCCGGTCGTCACAAAGGTCCGGAAGTCCATCAGCGGGTTCAAGGTCCGCAAGGGGATGCCGGTGGGCTGCTGTGTGACGCTTCGCGGCCGACGGATGTACGAGTTCCTCGACCGACTCATCAACATTGCGATACCGCGCATCCGTGACTTCCGCGGCTTGAAACGAACGTTCGACGGACACGGGAATTACAGCATGGGACTCGACGAGCAGATCGTCTTCCCGGAGGTTCCGGTGGACAAGGTCGAACACATACAGGGGATGCACATCACCATCGTGGTGCGGAATTCGAACGACCAGGCCTCCTACGAACTGCTGAGCAGGCTCGGGATGCCGTTTGTGAGGGAGTCACCAGTCTAAACTCGAAACTGAAAAGTCCTCGGACTTGTGACTTTTGAGTTGCGACTTGGGAGTGAAGACATGGCTCGCAAGGCACTCGTCAACAAGTGCAACCAGGAACCGAAGTACAAGACGCGGAGGTACAACCGCTGCAAGCTGTGCGGGCGGGCGCGGGCGGTCTATCGGAAGTTCCAGATCTGTCGCATCTGCTTCCGGGAACTCGCAAGTCAGGGAAAAATACCGGGGGTGAAGAAGGCGAGCTGGTAGCGATAGAAAGGACACAACCTTCATGACGATGACGGACCCGATTGCCGATCTGTTGACGCGAATCCGCAACGCCGTCAGCATCAACCACAAGCGCGCGAGCATCCCGCACTCACGCGTGAAGGAACAGATCTGTCGTGTCCTGAAGGAAGAGGGGTTCGTCAACGACTATCGCATCACCGAGGAGCCGCACAAGACGTTGCACGTTTTCCTGAAGTACGGGCCGAACGGGGAGAAGATCATCAACGAGATCAAACGGGTGTCGAAGCCCGGACGTCGGCTTTACAGCCCGGCCGACGCGGTGCCCAAAGTGCTCGACGGAATCGGCATCGCCATCGTCTCCACCTCCAAAGGCATCATGAGTGACCGGCGGTGTCGCGAGCAGAACCTCGGTGGCGAGGTTATGGCCACCGTCTGGTGAGGAGAGTCGCAACTCGAAACTCCAAAGTCCAAAGTCAACGGCTTTCGAGTTTCGAGCTTTCCGTTTGGAGTTGAGTGATGTCTCGCATCGGAAAACAGCCCGTCCCGATACCGGCCGGCGTCACCGTCGAGGTAAAGGGGCAAACGGTGAAGATCAAGGGGCCCAAGGGGGAACTCACGCAGGAGGTGCACCCGGCCATCTCGGTGAAGCTCGACCAGGAGAACAACGAGCTGGTCCTGAGGCGCACCAAGGACGAGACGACCACACGGGCACTGCATGGGACCATGCGCGCACTCGTCAACAACATGGTCATCGGCGTGACGACGGGGTACAGCAAGCAGCTCGAAGTGGTCGGGGTGGGCTATCAGGCCCGGGTGCAGGGAAACGACCTCACATTGATCGTCGGGTTCAGTCACCCTGTCGTGCTCACCCCGCCGGCCCAGGTCACGGTCGAAGCGCCCGGTCCGACCCAGATCATCATCTCCGGCCCCGACAAACAGGCCGTCGGTCAGTTCGCGGCAAAGGTCCGACGAGTCAGACCGCCTGAGCCCTATAAGGGGAAAGGGATCAAATACCGCGACGAGGTCATCCGTCGAAAGGCCGGAAAGGCCTTCGTCAGCACCGAGTAGCAGGACGAACCGATGAACCGTGAGAAGCGAAAAACGCGACAGCGGAAGAGACGACACCGTCACGTGCGTCACCGGCTGTACGGAACCGCCGAGCGACCCAGACTCTCCGTCTTCCGCTCACAGAAGCACATCTACGCCCAGATCATCAACGACGAGGAAGGTCGCACACTGGCCAGCACCAGCACGCTCGACAAAGACGTCCGAGAAGAGATCAAGAGCGGCGGAAACGTCCACGCCGGGGAAGTCGTCGGAACGAAACTGGCGGAAGTGGCCCTCGCAGCGGGAATAAAGAAAGTCGCCCTCGATCGCGGCTACTGCAAGTTTCACGGCCGCATCAAGGCCCTGGCCGAAGCCGCGCGCAAGGGCGGACTCGTGTTTTAGTCACAGACATCGGAGGTCGTGACCTTGTCCGAAGAAGGCAGTGCTCCCGTGCTGGAAGAAGTGGTCGTGCCCGGCGGGATCAACCGCTGTGCGACGGTGGTCAAAGGCGGCAGACGCTTCAGCTTCTCGGCGATCGTCATCGTCGGGGACCGCAGGGGCCGCGTGGGCGTCGGATATGGCAAAGCCAGGGAGGTGCCGATGGGCGTGGAAAAAGGCACCAAGGACGCCCGGAGGAAGCTCACCCACGTCGTGCTCGACGGCACCACCATCCCGCACGAGATCACGGGACGCTGTGGGGCCAGTCGGGTTTTCATGAAACCGGCACGACCCGGAACCGGCATCATCGCCGGGTCTACGGTACGAACCGTGCTGGAGCTGGCCGGCGTCCGCGACGCACTGACCAAGGCCTACGGCAGCACCAACCCGGTGAACCTGGTCAAGGCGACCTTTGACGGACTGTGTCGGCTGCGCAGCAAACAGCAGGTGGCCGAGCTGCGGGGAGTGCGCGTCGGTGCCGTAGCTCCGCCTCCCGAGATCCCCCGGGGTCCGGAGGGAGAGGTCCAATGAACCTTTCCGACGTCTGTGCCGTCAAACTCAAGCGCAAGCGTCGCAAGCGCATCGGACGGGGGCGAGGCTCGGGACACGGCAAGACCGCCACCCGCGGACACAAGGGACAGAAGGCCCGCAAGGGCTACTCGATGCGCACGAGCTTCGAGGGCGGTCAAACACCGCTGTTCAAGCGCTTCCCGAAGCGTGGGTTCTCGAACGTCAATTTCGCCACCCGCTACAGCATCATCAACGTGGGCGACCTGAACGAACTGACCGACCTCGACCAGATCGCCCCCGAGGTGCTCCTGGAGAAGAGGATCATCCGGAAGCTCGAGAAGGGCGGTCTGAAAGTCCTGGGCGACGGGGAGGTGACACGGGCACTCACCGTAAAGGCCCACAAGTTCTCGAAGTCGGCCGTCCAGAAAATTGAAGCTGCCGGGGGAAAAGTCGAGAGACTATAGACTGGAAACCAGACCGGTCCCGATTGCATCGGGACCTGACTGGAAGAGAGACAGCAGAGGCCGACTGTAGTCTCCGGTGAGCGACGACGAAGTCGGAACGATCTGGCTTCTACTCGGCGACTGCGAAGCAGGAGCGATTCAGAATGCTTGGCACCTTCGCCAACATGTTCCGGATTCCCGAGCTGAGGAAAAAGATCCTCTTCACGCTCGGGATCCTCGTTGTGTATCGCTTCGGGTGTCTGCTGCCGGTGCCAGGGGTGAACCTCGAAGCACTCGGCCGGATCGCGGAACAATGGAAGGGAGGCCCGTTCGGTCAATTCCTTGGCATGGTAACCGTGCTCTCAGGCGGTGCGCTCGCACGGGCGTCGGTCTTCGCCCTCGGGATTATGCCCTACATCTCGGCGACCATCATCTTCCAGCTCCTGACCGGTGTCATTCCGGCACTCGAAAAGCTGCGGAAGGAAGGGGAAAGCGGACTGAAGAAAATCCGTCAGTACGAGCGCTACACCACCTTGGGACTGTGTCTCATCCAGGGGACGATGTTCGTGAACCTCTTGCGTCGGTCGGGACAGCAGGGCGGCGAGCCCCTGTTCGCCCCCGGGTGGGTGCCCATGATCACCGCCCTGGTTGCCATGGCCACCGGCACGATGCTCCTGATGTGGCTGGGCGACCAGATCACCCAGTATGGTGTCGGGAATGGCATCAGTCTCATCATCATGGCCGGGATCATCGCTCGTCTTCCGTTCAGTCTCTGGGACACGTATAGGATGAAGCCCGGTCCCGGGACCGTGATCTTTCTGCTGGCGGCATTCGTGTTCATTGTGGGAGCGGTCGTATTGATCACGCAGGGACAGCGTCGAATCCCCGTGCAGCAGGCCAAGCACACCCGCGGCCGCAGGGTCTACGGGGGACAGCGACAGTACCTGCCCTTCCGCGTGAACCACGCAGGGGTGATGCCCGTCATCTTCGCATCCACGCTCCTGATCTTTCCACGGTGGATTGCACAGGGACTGGGCAACCGCTGGGAGAGCTGGCTGTGGATCCACCAGAACGTCTTCGGCGGCGGACAGGACGGAAGCACGTGGGTTTACGTCTCCCTCTACGTCCTGCTGATTTATTTCTTCAGCTACTTCTGGACGAGTCTGGTGTTCAAGCCGACTGACATTGCCGAGAACCTCCAGGACTACGGCTCGTTCATCCCGGGAATTCGTCCCGGAAAACGAACGGCAAATTATCTCGAGAACGTCATGACGCACATCGTTCTCGCCGGGGCGACGTTTCTGGCCATCGTGGCGATCCTGCCGCAGATCCTCCCACAGGTCATCGGCATCGGCGGGTGGATGGCCGGCTTCTACGGCGGCACCAGCATCCTGATCATGGTGGGTGTGGCACTCGACCTGGTGGAGAAGATCGAATCCCACCTGATGATGCGACATTACGAAGGGTTCATGCGCAAAGGGAAGATCCGAGGACGACGATGAGATGGGTGTTCCTGGGACCGCCCGGGGCCGGCAAGGGTACGCAGGCCGAAAAGCTCTGCCGCGACAGGAACTGGGCTCACGTCTCCACCGGAGACCTGCTGCGCGAGGCCGTTGCGAATAAGACCGAACTGGGAGTGAAAGCCGCCCGGTTCATGAACGGCGGCAAACTCGTCCCGGACGACCTGGTCGTCTCGCTCGTCGCCGAGCGGCTGAAAGAGGACGACTGCAGGGAGGGGTTTGTGCTCGACGGCTTTCCGCGCACCGTCGTCCAGGCGGAAATGCTCGAGCAAACACTCGACGAGCTGGACATCAAGCTGGATGGGGTGCTCTATTTCGCAACCGACCGGGACGTCATCATCGAGCGACTTTCCGGTCGTCGGATTTGCCGGGATTGTGGAGCCAATTACCACCTCACCAACATCCCGCCGAAACGCAACGGGGTCTGTGACCGGTGTGGTGGAGAACTCTATCAGCGCGACGACGACAAACCCGAGACGGTGGACAAACGTCTCGAGGTATACAAGCAAGAGACCGCACCGCTCATCAGCTTCTACAAGGAACGTGGTCTGCTGAGGGAACTCTCGGGCAACCTGGAGGTCGAGGCGGGAGCGACGGCCATCCGTGCCGTACTGGAGACCCCGGCCCAAGGACAGGTCCGATAGCGCGGAGCAATGTGATGATCCGACTCAGGTCCCGGCGGGAGATCGACATCATCCGCAGGGGCGGACGGATTGTCGCAGAAGCAATCCAGCTCGTTGAGAATCTGAAACTGGTGGGGATGACCACCGCCGAACTGGACGCCCAGGTGGAGGAGTTCATCCTGAAAAAGGGGGGAAAGCCCGCGTTCAAGGGATACCGCGGCTTCCCGAACTGCTGTTGCATCTCCCTCAACGAGCAACTCGTGCACGGCATCCCCTCGGGACGCGTCATCCTCGATGGCGACATCGTCAGCGTGGACGTGGGCGTGGAGTTGGACAATTACTTCTCCGACGCGGCCACCACCGTCCCGGCGGGATCGGTCGGGAAGGAAGCAAAGAAGCTTCTGCGCGTGACACGGGAATCGCTGAGAAAGGTCATTGACATCCTGAAGCCCGGCGTCAAGCTGAGTGAGATAGGACGAACGATTCAGGGATACGTGGAGTCGAACGGGTTTTCGGTGGTCCGTCAGTTCGTGGGACACGGGATCGGTCGAAAGCTCTGGGAAGAGCCTCAGGTGCCGAACTTCTGGGACGACGGGGAATCCACCCCCGCCGACAGGAGACTGGCCGGAGGAACCGTCGTCGCAATCGAGCCGATGGTCAACGTCGGAGGTTACCGCGTCAAGACGCTTTCCGACAAATGGACGGTCGTCACCTGTGACGGCAAGCTGTGTGCACATGTTGAGCACACCCTCGCCATCACGGACAGCGGTGCCGACGTCCTGACGGTGCTCGAATAGACGGGACTATGTGGAGAGTCGTACGTGCCGAAGGAAGAACCAATTCGGGTGGAGGGGGTCATCAAGGAGGCACTGCCCAACGCCACGTTCAAGGTGGAGCTGGAGAACGGTCATCAACTGCTCGCTCACGTCAGCGGGAAGATACGGATGCACTTCATCCGGATCCTTCCGGGCGACAAGGTCACCGTGGAGGTTTCGCCTTACGACCTCTCCAAGGGACGCATCGTCTACCGCAGCCGGTAGAGGGGAACTTGAGACCGCATCGTCCCGGCCCCGCCGGGACGGACGGGAGACGGAGAAAAGACCGGTTCGGGCTCCCCACGACAAGGGGGGAAAAAAATGAAAGTCCGATCAAGCGTCAAGCGAATCTGTGAGAACTGCAAGATCGTCCGACGCAAGGGCGTGGTGCGGGTCATCTGTACCAACGGTAGACACAAACAACGTCAAGGCAAGTAGACCAAAGGAGCCACAGCGATGCCTCGAATCATCGGCGTGGACGTCCCGAACGAGAAGCCGGTCTGGATTTCCCTCACCCACATTTACGGCATCGGTCCTGCAAAGGCCCGCGAGATCTGCGAAGTATGTGGGATCGACCCGACGCTCAGAGCCAAGAACCTGAGTGAGGACGAATTGAGCCGCATCGGCAGTCACATCGACCGACACTACGTCGTCGAGGGGCAGCTGAGACGACAGGAAACGCAGAACATCAGTCGTCTGAAGGACATCCGGTGCTATCGCGGCCTGCGTCACATCCGCGGACTGCCGGTCCGCGGACAGCGCACCCGCACCAATGCTCGCACCCGAAAGGGCAAAAAGAAAACCGTCGCCGGCAAGAAGTCGGTCAAGGAAATGCGATAAACCAGAAGCTGGAAAAGGCAAGAAGAAGCACCCGTGACTGACGGGCGTCGGGACCATCCGGGAGCGTAAAATGGCGAAGTCGAAGAGAAAGGTGAAGCGGAACGTGGTCAAGGCCATCGCGAACATCAAGGCCACGTTCAACAACACGATCATTACCATTGCCACCACGAGCGGGGAGACACTGTGCTGGGACTCGGCGGGTACCATCGGGTTCAAGGGTTCCCGCAAGAGCACCCCGTTTGCCGCACAGCGGGCCGCCGAGAGCGTCGCCGACAAGGCGAAGAAGATGGGCGTCCGCGAGGTGGAGGTTCACGTCAAGGGTCCCGGGTCCGGACGGGAGTCGGCCATCACCGCACTTCAGGCCGCCGGACTGACCATCCGGTCCATCGAGGACGTCACACCGCTTCCTCACAACGGGTGTCGTCCACGGAAGAAACGACGCGTGTAAGCGGGAAACGGTCCGCCGGGGACATCCGCCGCGACGGCCTGGTTCCCAGAAAGGACTTTCATGTCGAGACACACCGGTTCGAAATGTCGTCTCTGTCGTCGTGAGGGGATGAGACTGTTTCTGAAAGGGGAGCGCTGCTTCACCGCGAAGTGTTCGCTTGCCCACCGCGACAGCACGCCCGGAATGCACACCTGGCGACGTGGAAAGCCCTCCCAGTACACGATACAGCTTCGGGAGAAGCAGAAGGTGAAGCGGTATTACGGTCTGCGCGAGAGACCGTTCCGACATCTGTTCCACCGTGCCGAGCGAGCCCCCGGGAACACCGGTGAGGCACTGTTGACCATGCTCGAGCGTCGGCTGGACAACGTCATCTACCTGGCGGGGTTCGCCGCGTCGAGGGTCCACGCACGACAGATGATCACCCACGGACACGTCACCGTGAACGACCACCCCGTGCACGTGGCGTCGTTCCTGGTCCGTCAGGACGACGTGATCCGTCCGAAGGCGAGCGAGAAATCCATAAAGCAGGTCAAGGAGAGCATCGAGACGTCGAAGTTCCGGGAGACACCGGCATGGCTGGAGGTTTCCGAGGGTCCGCCGCTGGTTACCGTTCGTGCACTCCCCGGACGGGAGGACGTCTCGGTGGAGACGCGCGAGCAACTGGTCGTCGAGCTGCTGAGCAAGTGAGGATAACGGACAGATACCGTCGGAACGTCCCGTCCCCGCGGGGCGACACCGTCTCACGCTTTGGAGGTAGACCTCATGCGCGTACGCTGGAGAGGTATGGAATTACCCTCGAGGGTCGTTCCCGTTCCTGAGACGCTCACCGACACCTACGGGATGTTCAAGATCGAGCCGTTCGAGAGAGGGTTCGGTCGAACGATCGGCAACAGTCTTCGTCGGATTCTGCTTTCGAGTCTCGAAGGCAGTGCCGTGACCACCGTTCACATCAAGGGCGCCGACCACGAGTTCACCAGCATTGCGGGAGTCGTCGAGGACGTGACCGACCTCGTCCTCAACATCAAGCAGATCGTCGTCAAGACCCATACGGACGAGCAAAAGACCATCACGATCCGTGCCAGCAAGAAGGGACCGGTCGCCGCCGGGGACATCCGAACCGACCCCACAGTGGAAATCGTCAACCCCGAGCTGCACATCGTCACACTGAGTGACAACGTTCCTTTCGAGGTGGACATGACGGTTCGGCGTGGACGCGGGTACGTCACGGCCGAGGAGAACACCCCGGAAGAGCGCACCATCGGACTCATCCCGGTCGATTCGACCTTCTCTCCCGTCCTGCGTGTGAACTATGCCTGTGAAAACACCCGTGTCGGACAGCGCACCAACTACGATCGACTCCTCCTCGAGATATGGACCAACGGAACCATCGGACCCGAGATGGCGCTCGTCGAGGCCTCCAAGATCATGCGGAAGCACCTCAACCCCTTCGTGCACTACTTCGAGATCGGACGCGAGCTCCAGGAAGAACAGCTTGCCGAAGAGCCCGAGCCCTCCGAGGCCGACGACGTCCTGGCGGAGAAGTTGAACATGGAGATCGCACAGCTCCAGCTCTCCGTCCGCGCCAGCAACTGTCTCGAATCCGAAGACATCGTCACCATCGGACAGCTCGTCATGATGAGCGAAAGTGAACTGCTGAAGGTCAGAAATTTCGGCAAAACCTCCCTCCGAGAGGTCAAGACCAAACTCGGGGAAATGGGACTCTCCCTCGGCATGGATCCCGAGCTGGTCAGGAGCAAGATGAGGGACTAGAAACGGGATCGTCCTCACGGAGTGAGGACGATCTGGTATCCAGTCAGTCCTGAAAGGACGATCTGGAATGAGACATCGTGTTGGTGGGTACAAGCTGGGACGGAATCCCGCACACCGCAAGGCAACGCTG
>Ga0111220_1011_pt1 | contig 19538 bp, 14 predicted proteins | sample DeeMarSWOR152_54_FD_80384 | JGI IMG/M metagenome (GOLD analysis project Ga0111220, IMG submission 80384) | Planctomycetes bacterium DG_58
GTCTAGGGCACGGGGCGCAGAGGGCTGTTCAAATGGCGCTGATCCAGTGCCTCGCGCAAAGGGGTCTAGTGGGCATTGGCACGACTCGCAGATTGCTGCTCGTTGAGGAGCCTGAGCTCTACATGCATCCGCAAGGTGTTGAGCAAGTTCGAGTGGCGTTGAAGCGGCTGTCGAAGCAAGGTTATCAAGTACTAATCTCGACACATTCCCCGCTTGCCATTGAGCCCGAAGATGTACCGGACACACTCCTAATCAGGAAGACGAAGGATAGAGGTACTGAGGCACGGCAGACCCTACGTGCGGCAGCGCAGTCCGCGATTGCTGACTACCCGAGCCAAACCCGCATGCTCCTGTCTTTGTCCAACTCTAGCAGGATTCTCTTCGCTGATAGGGTTGTGTTGACGGAAGGAAAAACGGAACAACGTCTGATCCCTTCGCTTTTCGCCAAGTCCCAGGGCAAGACGCTCGCTCTGGCAAGGGTTGCGCTGATCAGTCAGGGAGGGGTTGACAACACCGGGAAGTCGATGGCCATCCTCTCTGCTCTCGATCTACCATGCAAGGCGGTGGTCGATCTGGACTACGCCTTCAGAGGTGCGATTCGCGATGACTTCCTTGATAAGGATGATGAGGACGTGGCCACCTGCAAAGATGTCTTTAAGAAGATCGCCCTGACCTATGCCTGCAACCTTGATGCAGAAGGTCTCCCCGCCAAAGGGGGAGCTCTAACAGCGGGTGAGGCATTCGCCAAGCTTGGCGTCCACGAGGATGCGATTCCGCGCATCGAGTCGCTCCACACGAAGCTCCTCAACAAGAACATCTGGGTGTGGAGGCTTGGCTGCATGGACAATCATCTCGGGCTGGACTCGAAGTCCGAGTCTGCCTGGGCGGAGTTCCTTCGGGATTTTGATACTGCAGGGTTCTCCTCATTGCCAGATGAGCAAGGAGTTATTGCCTTCCTTAACTGGCTGGAGGTCTAGCTAAGGCGTCTGACGGTGCAATCACTGGATACACACAGCCTGCCGCAGCGATTCGTGTGACAGTTGTTGCGTAGGTTCCAGTCCTCCTGGATGAAGACACCGCCTTCTTCGAGGCGGCGTCAGCGATTCGGTATTCAGTTCAAAGAAAGGAAGCAGTTCTCCTAGGGTAATGTAGCTCCGCAGTGCGCTGCCTACCTCTCCGCCATCTGCTTGTACGTCTCCCAGCGCTCTTTGTACTCCTGTTCGAGCTTGGCGTGAAGCTTCTTGGCTTCGTCGGGGAAGGTTTGCACGAGGCTGGCGTAGCGGACTTCACCCATGAGGAAGTCGTGGAAGTCGCCGGTTGGGTCCTTCGAATCGAGCTGGAACGGGTTCTTGCCTTCGGCGGCCAGGCGTGGGTCGAAGCGATACAGCGGCCAGTAGCCGGCTTCGACGGCATACTTCTCTTCTTCCTGGGATTTTCCCATCCCTTTCTTCAGTCCCTGGTTGATGCACGGGGAATAGGCGATGATGATGCTCGGGCCCGGGTAGCTCTCTGCCTCGAGAAAGGCCTTCAGACACTGGTTCTTGTTGGCACCCATCGCCACCGAGGCGACGTAGACGTAGCCGTAGTTCATCAGCATGCGGCCGAGGTCCTTCTTGCTCGTCTTCTTACCGGATTCGGCGAACTTGGCCACCGAGCCCATCGGAGTGGCCTTTGAGGACTGGCCGCCGGTGTTGGAGTAGACCTCGGTGTCCAATACCAGGACATTGACGTCCTGCGCCATCGCTGCGACGTGGTCGAGACCGCCGTAGCCGATGTCGTAAGCCCAGCCGTCCCCTCCGATCGACCACACGGATTTCTTGGTGAACAGATCGCGCATCGAGAGGATCTCTTTCAGAATGTCGTTATCCTTGGCTTCTTTGGTCAACAGAGCGGCCATTCGATCGCCGGCCTTGCGGGAGGCCGCCGCGTCGTCCTTGCCGGCAAGCCACGCGGTCATTTCCTCCTTCAATTCCGCAGAGACGCCACCCGCAATCGCTTCCCCGATTAAGCGGGCCAGTCGGTCGCGGCGGGCGGAGAGCGCCAGGCGCATCCCGAATCCGAACTCGGCGTTGTCCTCAAACAGGGAATTGGCCCAGGTGGGACCGTGGCCGTCTTTGTTCAAGCAGTACGGCACCGCCGGTGCCGAGCCGCCGTAGATCGAGGAACAGCCGGTGGCGTTGCCGATGAGCATCCGGTCGCCGAACAGTTGCGTGGCAAGTTTCACGTAGGGCGTCTCACCGCAGCCGGGACAGGCGCCGGAGAACTCGAACAGCGGTTGGCGGAACTGGCTTCCTTTGACGGTCTCCATGGACATGACGTCGTCGCGCACAGGCAGCGTGACCGCGTAGTCGAAATGCGGCTGCCGATCGACTTGCGTGGCCAACGGCTTCATGACGAGGGCTTTTTCACCCTTCTTGCCCGGGCAGATGTCGGCGCAGTTGCCGCAGCCGACGCAATCGAGCTGGCTGATCTGGATCGTGAACTGGTAGCTTTCCATCCCCTTCCCAACAGCAGGAACGGCCTTGAAGCCCTCGGGGGTGTTGTTCAGCTCTTCGTCGGTGAGCAGGAACGGTCGTACCGTGGCGTGCGGACAGACGAACGCACACTGGTTGCACTGGATGCAGTTCTCGGAGATCCACTCCGGAACGTTGATCGCCACGCCGCGCTTTTCGTACTTCGTGGTGGCAACCGGGAACGAGCCGTCCGGCCCGGTCCATTGGTAGGAGCCGTCGAGCTCCGCCGCAAACGCGCTCACCGGAAGCAAGTCTCCCTCTTGAAGGCTCATCGGCCGCAGCACCTCGAGTACCCATTCCGGTTGTTCCGGCTTGCTGGGACTTCCCGTGGCAGTCGCCCACTCCGCTGGCACGTCGGCCTCGATCAAGTTATCGAGCGCGGCGTCGACCCCGGCGTAGTTCATTTCGACGACTTTCTCGCCTTTGCGACCGTAGGTCTTCTTGATCGCCTCCTTCAATCGGGCGATCGCTTCGTCAACGGGCAACACCCCGGCGAGCTTGAAGAAGACGGTCTGCATGATCATGTTGATCCGTGCCCCCAGACCGACCCCGGCGGCGATCTTCACCGCATCGATGGTGTAGAACTTGAGCTTCTTCTCGGCGATGGTGCGCTTCAGCCCGGCCGGAAGATGCGCGTCCAGCTCCTCGCCGGTCCACGGACAATTGAGGACGAACGTGCCGCCTTTTTTGATCCCGGCCAAGAGGTCATACTTGTCAACGTAGGCCGGATTGTGACAGGCGATGTAATCGGCGTTCTTGACGAGATACGGCGATTGAATCCGGTTCTTGCCGAAACGCAGGTGGGACACTGTGGTCCCGCCGGACTTTTTGGCGTCGTAAGCGAAGTACGCCTGTGCATAGAGGTCTGTGTTGTCGCCGACGATCTTGATCGCGTTCTTGTTCGCTCCCACGGTGCCGTCGGCGCCGAGTCCCCAGAACTTGCATTGAATCGTGCCCTCGGGTGCTACGTCGATCTCTTCGCCGATCGGCAACGAGGTATGCGTTACGTCATCTTCGATGCCGACCGTGAAATGGTTCTTCGGTGACTCGGATTGGAGGTTCTCGAAGACGGCCTTGACCATGGCCGGGGTGAAGTCCTTCGACCCCAGGCCATACCTTCCCCCAACTACAAGCGCGCTCTTAGCCCACTCTTGCACCGTGGTACAGACGTCCTGATAGAGCGGCTCCCCTTGGCTGCCGGGTTCCTTGGTGCGGTCGAGCACGGCGATTCGCTTTGCAGTGTCTGGGAGCGCTTGGAGGAAATGCTCCGCCGACCACGGCCGATACAAGCGCACCTTGAGTGCCCCCACCTTTTCCCCCTGGGAAACGAGGTAATTCACGGTCTCCTCCGTTACTTCGCAGGATGAGCCCATGAGCACGATCACGTGCTCCGCATCCGGCGCGCCGACGTAGTCGAACAGGTGATAGGTTCGACCGATTGCTTTGCTGACCTGTTCCATGGTTTCAGCCACGATCTGTGGCGTCGCACCGTAGTAGCGGTTCGCCGCCTCCCGGCCTTGGAAGTAGATGTCCGGGTTCTGGGCCGTCCCGCGCAAGTGCGGATGCTCGGGGTTCATGGCGCGACGGCGGAAGCGCTCAATCGCGTCCCACGGGGCGAGCTTCGCCATCGTCTCGTAGCCAACGACGTCAACCTTCTGAATCTCGTGAGACGTGCGGAATCCGTCGAAGAATTCGAGAAACGGCACGCTTGCTTTGAGGCTCGACAAATGAGCGACGAGGCTGAGATCGATCACTTCCTGAACAGACGCGGTCGCCATCAAGGCAAACCCGGTCTGACGGGTTGCCATGACGTCGGAGTGATCGCCGAAGATCGACAGGGCGTGCGCGGCCAACGCGCGCGCGGACACATGAAAGACGGTCGGCAAAAGCTCGCCCGAAATCTTATACATGTTGGGAATCATCAGCAGCAGCCCCTGTGAGGCGGTAAAGGTGGTGGTCAACGCGCCTGCGGCAAGGGAGCCGTGCACCGCGCCGGCGGCACCGGCTTCGGACTGCATCTCTACGACCTTCAACGGCTGTCCGAAGATGTTCTTCCGTCCGTGCGCTGCCCAGCTGTCCGCTACCTCGCCCATCGATGAGCTGGGCGTAATCGGGTAGATCGCTGCGACATCACTGAATGCGTAGGCAACATGCGCCGCGGCCGTGTTGCCGTCAATCGTCATCATCTGTTTTCCCGGCATAGATGTCCCTCCATATCAGATTGCGTAACACGGGTCAAAAGACCACGTGCCAAAACTTATTGTACGGCCTGACTTTGACCTTCACAACGGGTCTTTTGTCTTGAACCTTTGTGCCGCGGTCTCTAAAGTTTGGCTGTTTTATTGTGCACTTAGGGGGAACGTCGGTAAGCTCGTAGGATAAAAGGATTGGCCCTAAAACGCGGTTTTGAAAAAGTATGGCCGTTGAGGAGGACAATGTTTCAGCGACTCTTACGCTCGCGGGCAAAGCACTTGGTCATTCTTCTCCCACTAGGCTTGGTTGTGGGAACGGCTATCGGGGCGATCTTCGGCGATGTCTGGTTTGGCGTACTCGCGGGTCTTGGACTTGGAATCCTCCTGAGTGGTTTGTTCACCTTGCGTGCTCGCTAGGCCGCCTTACTTTGTCCACCTCAAACGGTCTCTCACCCGATGCATGTGGAGTGGCCGAAATCAGCACACCGACCGGATCAGAAATCCTGCAGCAAGTCACTGAGATTGGGTGATCCGATCTCCTGGAGTTCGTAGCGGACGCGGGCAACTGGAGCATTGAGTGAAAGTAGTCTCGTGAGATCAATCGGCGTCCCGATCACTATTCCTTCGCAGTCCACGCGATTCACCGTCTCTTGAAGGTCTTGGATCTGTTCAGCTCCGTAACCCATTGCTGGCAGAAGCGGGCCGATCGTCGGGAAGTTCCGATACGTCTCGGCGATCGAGTCCACGGTGTACGGCCGCGGGTCAATGATCTCGCGTGCGCCAAAACGCCTTGCCGCAATTGTGCCTGCCCCAAACTCCATCTCTCCGTGGGTCAGGGTCGGTCCGTCCTCAATGACGAGAACTCGTTTGTCGTGGATGACAGAGGGGTTGTCCACTTGAATTGGCGACGCCGCCTCGATGATTTGCGCTTTCGGGTTGGCTGCTACAACGTTTTCCCGCACAAATTGAACGTCTTCTAGCGAAGCGGTGTCTACCTTATTAATGACGACGATGTCTGCCAGACGAAGATTAACACCGCTTGGGTAATACAACAGCTCGTGTCCAGCCCGGTGCGGATCCACCACCACAATCGACAAGTTGGGCCGATAGAATGAGAAGTCGTTATTCCCCCCATCCCAGACTAAGACATCCGCCTCGTCCTCCGCCTTTTGCAGGATTCTCTCGTAGTCCACTCCGGCGTACACAACCGTGCCGTTGGCAATGTGCGGTTCGTACTCCTCTCGTTCCTCGATCGTGCACTGGTAGCGATCCAGGTCTTCGTAGGTTTCGAATCGCTGCCATTCTTGCTTGACCAAGTCTCCGTAGGGCATGGGATGGCGGATTACAACCAGCTTCTTTCCTCGCTGGTGGAGGATCGAACATACCCGTCTTGTGGTTTGGCTCTTTCCCGAACCCGTTCGCACAGCGGTAATGGAGATGAGGGGCTTCTTCGGGACCAGCATCGTCGATGCTGGTCCAAGCAGCATGAAATCCGCCCCGGCAGCATTCGCGTCCACTGAACGTTCCATGACATACTGGTTGGAGACATCACTATAAGCGAACACCACCAGGTCAACCTCCTTCTCCTTGATCAATCGGTCCAGGGAATCCTCTGGTTCGATTCGAATTCCCTGTGGATAGAGTTTTCCAGCGAGTTGCGGTGGATAGAGCCGCCCTTCGATGTCTGGAATTTGCGCCGCGGTAAAAGCGACCACTTCGTAGTCGGGATTGTCGCGGAAACAGACGTTGAAGTTGTGGAAATCCCGACCAGCGGCTCCCATGATAATGACTCGCTTTTTCATCACATCTCTCCTCTCCTGTAATACGTGCGGCATTATACTGGCTCGAGAAAACCCATTCCAGGGAGAGTTGTACAAGTGCATCAGGAAACATAAGATCAAGAAGCCATGTCACTTGCTAACAAGATCACTCTTGCCCGAGGGGGATTGATCCCGCTAGTACTTCTCTTTCTTTTTCTCAATCAGCGATACACAGCACTCAGCCTCTTCCTCCTTGCCAGTTTGGGGGATGTACTTGACGGGATGGTGGCGCGCAGGCGAGGGGAAGTGACCACGTGGGGAAAGGCGCTCGATCCAGCAGTCGATAAGGCCCTTTATTTTTCGCTTCTTGCTGCGCTTACTGCGCGTGGAGAGATTCCTCTTCTTGCGCTTGTCCTGTTTTCCATTCCCCAGATTGGCCTAGGGATCGGTGCGCTCATCTTGCGCGTTCGCGCTCACACTGTTCAGGGAGCCCAAGCACTTGGGAAATTCGTTGCTTCCCTCACCTTCACGACTTTGCTTTTCCTCTTGTTGCCGCTACCGTCTTTTATACACCCCTACCGGATTTGGCTCCTCTACGCAACCATTGGGACTAATTACTTAGCGGCACTTGATTACCTACGTGCTGCGCTTCGGGCCACAAAACCTCACGATAGGGATACTCCGGGAACTCCGGGGGAACCGCCGCCTCAAAACGGATCCGTTCCTTCCTCTTCGGATTGGTAAGTTCGACCCGCCAGGCGTGTAACATCAGCCGTTTGTCTTCTTGGCTAAACAGGGGATCCCCCACAATCGGATGGCCAATGTAGTGGAGGTGAATGCGAATCTGATGCGTTCGACCGGTGTATGGAGAGACAAGAAGGAGGGTCGTCTCTTCAATTCGAGCCAAAACGTGAAACTCGGACTGCGCTTCCCGTCCCTGCGGATGGATCGTCATTCGACTTGGGCAGGTGGGATCTCGTCCAATCGGGGCGTCGATCAAGCCTTCCTCCTCTGGAATCCTCCCCGAAACCAGGGCTAGGTAAAGTTTGGTGACTTGTCGAGTGGCGAATTGAGCTTTGAGAGATTCAAGAGAGGAAGGCGTCTTTGCTACCACGATCACCCCACTTGTTTCCTTGTCCAACCGATGTACGATCCCCGGCCGAGCAGGGTCGTCTCCTTCCGGAAGAGGCCGATCCACGAGGAGGCCCTCCACAAGGGTGGTGCCGGTTTTCCCCGCCCCTGGATGGACGACCAGCCCCACTGGCTTGTCCACGACAACGATGTGCTCGTCCTCGTAGAGAATCGTCAGGCCAATCCGAGCTGGAACAAGAAGCGGTCGGAACGTGGTCTCCCATACGATTTGCTCGCCGGGCCGGAGGCGGCGGGAAGACTGGGTGACTGTCGCACCGTTGATCGCGACGCATCCCTCACGGATCGCGCGTTGGATCTCGCTTCGAGAGACCTCTTTGGCCTTTTCGGCAAGGTAGCGATCGAGGCGAAGGCCAACTTCCTTACTCGTCACCGTGTGCTCCATCCTCTCCATCGCCCTCTCCCAGCGATTTGGTCGCGCGTGCGCGCTTGCAGTATAATACAAACGAACGCGTAGTGAAGGGAAGGGAATTAGGAAGGTTACCTCCGACGTGTGAATAACGAGGCACACGCGGAGGGAGGCTACGAGTACTTGTGCTTGTTTGAGGAGTGTAGTCTGGAGACATTTTTGTTTCGAAATGAACATTGAATTCATTGAAGCCCTTGAGGAGATGGCAAAGGAAAAGGGGATCGCACGGGAAGATCTTTACGAGGCGATCCGCAAGGGGCTTGCGGCGGCATACCAGGAGGAGTACCACACCGAAGCCCAGGTAGAGGTGGAGATCAACCCAAACTCCGGCGACATCCTTATCAATGGGAAACGGATCGAGTTGGCCAAGTTCGGTCGAATTGCCACCAAGAAGGCCGAGGAGACAATCCGGCAGGAGATTACTCGCAAGCGGCGCGAAATTGTGTACGAGCTGTACGCTCACCGCGTCGGTGAGATCATCAGTGGTTCGATCCATCGCTTCGAGGGCAAAGACGTTTGGGTCAACCTAGGAGAAGCCGAGGCATTGCTTCCTGATGAGGAGAGAATTCCAGGTGAACGCTACCATGCCGGACAACGCTTGCGTGCTTACTTGGTGAGCGTAGAGCGGACCCAGGGTGACCCTCGTATCCTTCTCTCCCGTGCCCATCCGGAGTTTGTCCACCAACTTCTTCGGATAGAGATCCCCGAGCTTGAAGAAGGGATACTGGTTGTGCGTCAAATTGCCCGCGAGCCGGGGCGGCGTAGCAAGGTGGCCGTTGAGTCGCTCGATCCCAATGTCGACCCAGTGGGAACCTGCGTGGGAGCAGGCGGGGCACGAGTGCGGGTCGTCACGCGTGAGCTTTACGGGGAGAAGATTGACCTCATCCGCTGGAGCGACGATGTTGAGCAACTCCTTCGTAACAGCCTGGAGCCAGCGTCGGTCCTTACGGTTGAGCTTGACGAGGGGTCACGGAGGGCCAAGGTCCTCGTCCCTGACAACGAACTCTCTCTCGCCATCGGCAAGGGCGGGCAGAATGTTCGCTTGACCGCGAAGTTGATTGACTACGACATCGAAGTGACGAGCCCTTCTGAGGAGAAGAGCTGACTGGCTTTGGGCGTCAAGGATAGATCGATCAAAGACAAGGTTTTCTGGGCCATCTTCCGCATCAGTCGGTACTACGCCTGGCTGGTCTTAACCTTTGTTCTTGTTCTTACCGCTGTAGCGATCTACTACGTGCGCGAGCTTCCGATTCGTAGTTCCTACTTTGATTTGCTGCCTCAAGACGATCCACTGATTGATGAGTACCGCAGCAGTGAGGAATACCTTGCCCAGACGGACTACCTCGCGCTTCTTCTAACGCTACTTGACGCTGAAGACAAGACGCAACAGGAGCGGGAACGCCTGCTCCTCGGAGCAGCAGAAGTAATCGCGGAGGGTTTAAGGGAAGATCCCGAGTTCACCGACGTCACCTACCTTCTTGACCCATCGCCGAAGATTCCAGATCAGTATCTCCTTCTCTATACGCTTGATGCAGAGCAGCTTGCTCGTATCGAGTCGAGCGTTGCTCTTGCGCGTCACTCAATCGCTGGCGGCGCGCTCTCACTCCTTCCTACTACCGGCGATCTCAGTGACGTGTATCGCCAAGTGGGAGAGACGATTGGGCAAGCCCTGCCCGGTGGTTTGAGTACTGATGGCTCCTCGGGCACGGCTTCCATCGAGGCAAGCCTTGCAGAGATGACCGCGTTCAATGAAGCCGTCCTTGGTGCCGTTGACGGCGTCGAAACCCTTCCGTCGGTAACGGAGGCCGTGCTGGCTCTGTCTGAGATTTTCACCCCAGCTGAAGGGAGGGTCTCCCGGGCTCCAGAAGGTGTCTTCTCGCGTGACCGTACAAGGCTGTTGATGAGCGTTCGGCCGCGCTATCCCTCTCAACAAGGGGTTGCCTATTGCACCAACGTGATGGAGGCTCTCGACGCCAACTTGGCTCTAGTCAACTTGACCGAGTTGGGAGTGCGGATTGGGGTTACAGGAACGTACGCGTACAGCGCTGAGACCAACGCCGTGATCAACGCGGATATGCGCCGGACGACGATCATCGCGTCGGTGGGCGTGCTCTTGATCTTCTATCTTGCTTTTGGATCCATCTTTTACAGCGTCATCGCTGTGATTCCGCTTCTGATTAGCCTGGTGTTGACAATGGCTTGGGCCAAGTTTGTCGTAGGAGGGTTCAATTTAATCACTTCGTTCCTTCCAGCGCTGGTCCTTGGGTTGGGGATTGACTACGGCATCCACTTCATCTCCCGCTATGCCGAGGAGAGGTCCAAAGGGCGTCCCCTCAATCGGGCGCTTTATACTGCGGTGTTGCGGAAAGGCGAGGCCTCGTTTTTGGCTGCTATGACCACGGCGCTTGTCTTTCTCGGCCTCCTTTCTGCTCACTCACGCGCCCTGTTTGAGATGGGAGCGATTACCGGAGTCGGGGTGCTCCTCGCCTTTCTGGCCACGATATTTCTCCTACCCACTCTAATTACTCTGGCGCACTTTTTGTTTCGCTTTCGCCACAGAGAGCGGGTGGCAAACTACACTCCGCACCTATCCCCCTTCTTTCGTTTTGTGACCGAGAAGGGGAGAGTGATCTTCGCCATCGTTCTTATTTTGACCTTCTTCGTGGCCTTTCAGGCTGCTCGCATATCGTTTGTGTTCTCAAGCCGTGACCTGGTCCCGCACGTGGCAAGTCAGGACGTGCTCGATGAGATCCTCACTCACTTCGGTGCCAGCAAAACACGGATTGGCAATTATTTCACCTTCTTCGCCTCGTCTGAGGAGGAGCTTGCAGAAGTAGTTGAACACCTTAAGAAAAACGATCTAGTGGAGGAAGTACAGTCTCCTCAAGATCTTCTTCCGGTTAACCTCTCCGACCAACAACGAATCTTAAACAGTCTGAATATTGCTTCTTACATTGAGCAACTCGGTCTTTTTGATCGGAGCTTAGCCAACCGCGCTTCGGCACTTGCTCAAATCCGTAACTTGCTCACGCAGTTCGGCCTCTTGCAGTACGGCGCTGCGTTAAATGGGCAAGTGGAAATTTCCCTTGCCGCTATGGAGATCCAACAGCAGTTGCGAGCGATTCAGAAGGAGGTGAAGCGTCTTGATGTTGATGCCGCGCACGCGTGGATTGTCGATCTTCAAGAGGCTCTCCTGAATTTCGATCGTAACCTCCTGCAAATCCGTGAGCTTCCTCCACTCAATGCCCTATTAAGGGATATTCTCCAGGGCGTTCCAGAAGGGATACGCTCCAGTTACCTCACCTCCTCCGGGGAGTACGTGATTCAGGCGCGGATGAAGCAAGAGATCTATGAACGGGACAATCTCCGAGAGTTTGATGCTTTTGCGACCTCAATTTCCGACAAATACTTCGGTATGCCTCTTGTGGGCAAGCAATTGGAAGACTATATGAAGCGGGACTTCCTTGTCTCCACGCTTATAGCTGCAGCCTTGATCATCTTCATTCTATGGGGCACGTTGAGGGGGGGAATTCGGGCCCTGCTTGCTGCCACGCCGCTTATCCTTGGTTATGTATGGATGCTTGGCGGGATGAAGCTTTTGCAGATTGACTTCAACTTCATCAATATCACGATCTCGCCTCTTCTAATTGGGATTGGCGTAGACAACGGAATTCATATTCTCCACCGTTACGCAGAGGAAAGAGCAATCGATCCGGAGGGGGCAATCGAGCGGGGAGGAAGGTTGACGGCGATCGCGGTGATCGTCACTTCTTTGACGACGATGCTTGTCTTCGGGAGCCTTTTGCTTGCTCGCACACCGGGCTTGCGCCTGTTGGGGGTGTCCGCACTACTTGGGATTGGGTTTGCTCTTGTATTCAGTCTCCTCTTTCTCCCAGCGGCCATCCGAGTGGAGGGAGGGAAAAGGGTATAATGGCTAGTGATGAGTTTGACCCTCCTGTGAGGTTCATCCAAGGAAGGGAAGTGACTTAGAATGATAGGATACATTGGAATTGGGGTCAGCCTTGTGGCGGCTGGTGCGCTTGGCTATCTCGTGGGCCGCATTTTCCGGAAAAAGCGGGTGGAAGAGCTCCTGGCCGTGGCACAAGAAGAAGCCGAGCAGTTGAAAAAAGAGAAACTTCTCGAGGCGCGCCAGCAGATTCAGGAGCTTCGTGAGGAGCTTGAAGAGCGTTCCAAGCGGCGCGAAGAGGAGTTGGCCCGAACGGAGGAGAGGATCCTTCGGCGAGAGGACCGTCTCGGAAAAAAATCGAACGACTTGGAGAGAATAGAGGATTCGCTACGTAAAGATGAAGAGGAGTTAGAGCAATTGAAAGCGACTGGAGCCCGCCTGATTGCTGAGGGTAAGGCCCAGCTGGAAAGGCTTGCCGGGTGGAGCCAGCAGCAGGCTCAGGAACACCTGATGAAGTTGGTCGAGGCTGAATCGCAGCGGTTCTTCTCGCGCAAGGTGGAGGAGGTAGAACGGCGGGCGAAGGAGGAGGCGAAGCAGCGTGCGGCACGGGTGGTGGCCACTACTGTCCAGCGCTACGCCGCTGAGTATGTCGATGAAAACGTGGTGAGCTCCGTTCCGCTTCCTTCTGAGGAGTTCAAAGGACGGATCATCGGCCGCGAAGGTCGAAACATCAAGACCTTTGAAGCGTTAACTGGGGTGGAACTGCTGGTAGACGATACGCCGGAGATGGTGGTGCTTTCCTGTTTTCATCCGGTGCGGCGTGAAGTGGCGCGGATAGCCCTCTCGCGTCTGCTCGAGGATGGGCGGATTCACCCTGCTCAGATTGAGGAGAAAGTCCAGCGAGCCAAGGCGCGGCTAGCAGAACAGATCAAGGAAGAGGGAAAGAAGACAGCTTTCGATATGGGGATCGATCTCCATCCTGAACTGGCCGTACTTCTTGGGCGTTTGCGCTATCGAACAAGTTATGGACAGAACCAGCTTTCCCACTCGCTGGAGGTGAGCTGGATCGCCAAGATGCTTGCCGACGAACTGGGGGTGGAGGCAGTGAGCGCAAAACGCGCAGGGCTTTTGCATGATATCGGCAAGGCAGTCGATCATGAAGTAGATGGCCCGCACGCCCTAATCGGCGCTGATCTTGCGCGACGCTACGGGGAGTCCCCACAGGTTGTCCACGCCATCGCGGCCCACCACGAGGATGTGGAACCGAAATCGGTTCTTGCCCTGCTTATCCAAACAGCGGACACTCTCTCTGCAGCGAGGCCTGGGGCACGGCAGGAGACGTTTGAACGCTACATCCAGCGTCTCCAAGACCTGGAAGAACTGTGTCGTTCATTCCCTGCGGTGCGGGAGGCGTATGCGTTGCAAGCTGGCCGCGAAGTGCGGGTCATGGTCCAACCGGAGAGGGCAAGCGATGAGGTTGCGGCGAAATTGGCCTACGATATCGCCCGTGCCATCGAGGAAGAGCTGAACTATCCCGGAGAGATCAAGGTGAATAGAGAGAATTCGTAGGAGAAAAAGATGGACATGTTGAAGGTGGCATCCTCTTCAAGCCCCGGAGCGACGGCTGGGGCAATCGCCAACAGTATCCGCGAGCAGGGAGAGGCGCAGCTACAGGCCATTGGCCCCCGTGCTGTCAACCAGGCGGTGAAAGCAATCGCTATTGCCCGCGGTTATCTCGCGGCAAGTGGCGTGGATCTATATTTCATCCCTGGATTCTCCACCGTTCGAATCGAGGAACTAGAGAAGACAGCGATCCAATTTTCGGTACGCACGCGCCATCCCGTCTTTGGAAGGGTTGAGGAGCTGTTCTGACCTCGAAGTTCACTTTTCGATACCAAGCAGGCGGCCCTCTCCTTGCTCAACAGCGGAACGCTGGCTACCATGTGTAAGAATTCAATTCCCATTTTAAGGAGTGGCCAAGGTCGATGCAGCACTTCTTCAAGCGCCGAAAGAACTTAATCATTTGGGCAGTGGTGATATCCTTCTTCGTTGGAGGGGTGGGACTTATCGGTCTTAATCAGGCCGGAGTGTTCAACCGATCCTCCACAGGTGATGAAGGTCCAACGCTTGCAGCTACAGTCAATGGCACGCGAATCCCCCGAGAGATCTTGGGGCAGGCCACCACGAATCTGTTCAACCAGTACCAGCAGTACTATCAACAGATCGGACAAGACGCCAGTTCCCTCCTCGCTGGGGCGAGCGGGGCACTGTTTCGGATTCAACTACAAGCTCAAGCGCTCCAGGGACTGATCCGAGATGCCCTCTACGCACAGGAGGCAGGGCGACTCAAAATCCGTGTGGATTCAAGTACGGTCAACGCAGCTTTTGCTGAGCAGTACAATGGGCTGCTAGAGAGGAACAACATCTCCGAAGACCAACTTGCGGCCTATCTCCAAGGCCAAGGAAGCACTCTAAACGGGTTCAAAGAGTCACTGCGAGAGCAGGTCGCAGGGCAATTGCGCAATCAGGCGTTGCGTGAGCACGTGGCCGGTGTGATCGCACCGACCGATGACGATCTTGAGGCCTACTTTGAGAAGAACGTCTCTCGTTACGACCGACCGGAGGAGATCCGCGCCTCGCACATCCTCGTTGCGGACGAACAAACGGCACAGGACCTCCTCGACCAATTGAACACTGGTGCTGATTTTGCCGAGCTCGCCAAGGAGCACTCCACCGATACCGCCAGTGCGGAGAAGGGTGGTGATCTGGACTGGTTCACACGTGGTAGGATGGTCAGAGAGTTCGAAGATGCGGCCTTTGCCCTCGAGGTGGGTGAGATCAGCGACATCATCAAAACCCAATACGGATACCACATCATCAAGCTCACCGATCGGAAAGTTCACTACACTCCTACTCTCGGTGAAGTAAAGGACCAGGTCCGCGACGACTACATTGAGGAAATCCGAGATGAGCGATTCACCGCGTGGTACGAGGAGATCTCTAAGCAAGCACAGCTTGAGGTCAACCTTCCCCTAGTGAACGCTTATCTGAAGCAACAAGAGGACCTTGACCTAGGGCTGGCTGAGTTTGAGCGGCTGTATGAAGAGGGAGCTTCGGACGATCCCTATCTCCCTTATTACATCGGCCGTATTTACGAGCAAAAGATGACCGCGGCGGTACAGGACAAAGCAAGCCTCGAAGCGATCAAGGAGGAGGTGCAAGCGTCGCACATTCTCGTCTTGGATGAGAAGAAAGCAATGGATCTTCTTGACAAACTGGCGGCAGGGGCCGACTTTGCCGAATTGGCTAAGGAATATTCGGAAGACGCCGAGAGCGCGGAAAACGGTGGGGATCTGGGTTGGATCGAGCGTGGCGCGATGGCGCCGGAGTTCGAAGAGGCCGCCTTCGCTCTCGAAGTGGGCGCAATCAGTGAGATCGTCGAAACAGAAGCCGGCCTCCACATCATCAAGGTAACAGATCGCAAAGAAGGACCCACTGAGGACCAGTTAACGCAGATAGAGGAGCTTACCCAATCGATCGGCGACTACAAGGCCAAGGCCGTAGCTGCCTACATCGAGACCCTGGAAGAAGTCGAGGCCGATGAGGATTTCCTAAATCGAATTCTGTCGCTTGATCCGGACTCAACGACGGCAATCTATCTCTACGGAAAGCTTCTTGTCGAACGTGGGGATGCGTTCAACGCCGACATGCGGTTCAGGGAAGCCATCAACAAGGATCCGACTTTCGCTGCCGCTTACATCGCTTCAGGAGACGTGTCGGTGGAACTCCGCAACTTTCAGCCGGCCATCGATCAGTACGTGGCCGCTCTTGAACTCCGCCCAGAAGACATGAGTGTAATGACGAAGCTCGCCGCGGTCTATCTCACGCTTAAGCGGCTGGACGAAGCAGAGAAACTTTTGGCGACAATCGAACAGCACGATCCAGAGAACCTGAAACTGGTCATTTCGCAAGGCGACCTCGCCTACGAGCGGATGTTGGCTGTCCTCTCTGAGCGCGAAGAACTTGAGGGAAAGCCCGAGCGCACTGTGGAGGAGGATGCACGCATGGAGGAGCTTGTTGAGGCGATCGCTTCTTTCTATGAGACTGCAGTCACTCGGTACGAACAGGCCTACGCTCGCAGTGGAACGACCGACCTAACGGTGAAACTGGGTAGGGCTCATCTTGCTTTTGGCGAGCTTGAGAAGGCGGAAAAGGCTTTTGGGGACGTCCTTGTTCGCTCTCCCTACAAGGCCGAGGCCCACGAGGGGATGGCCGATGTCCTGCGGCGACAAGGGGACACCGAAGGCGCGATAGAGAAGTATCGCACGGCGTTTTTGCACACCTTTGACAATCAGCACAAGCAAAGACTCGCCGAATCGATTGTGGAGCTTGCCCCTGATGACCTTGAGATGCGGCTGCGGCTCGCCAAGGTCTACGCGGATCAGTACATGTGGAGCGCGGCGATCAAACAATACGCTGCCGTTCTTGATGTCAAGCCAGATTCGCTCGAGGCCTACCGTGGGTTGGGTGAGGCTTACAAGTGGCGGACCGAATATGCCACAGCAATCGAGTACCTACAGCGAGCGCTCACCTACGCGACGAGTAACTCGGACAAGGTTGAACTCTACGAAGCGATTGTTGAAGTGAACCAGTCTGAGGTGGGGCAAGGAAAGCCGCTTTCCGAGGCTGGTCTTGAAGCTCTGTTCGCGCTGGCACAGCTCTACCTCGATCAAGGCAATGAGGAGTCGGCCAAAGAAAAGCTGGAGAAGATCGCCAGTGACGATCCTGCCTATCGTCCCGATGAAGTTGCCGCACTGCTCGCGAAGGTGAGCGGCGAGGAGCCTATCTCCCCGTCTTTGGAAGAAGAGGTCGTGGTTCAGACTCCAAGCGAAACTGTTCCGATCTCCGATGATGGTTCATAGGGCGTTCACTGATCTGGTTGAGCTGGTGGCAAGACTGCGTTCAGAGGATGGTTGCCCGTGGGATCGCGCACAGGATCACCGAACTCTTCGCCCATATTTACTTGAGGAGGCGCACGAGGCGATCAGCGCGATCGACGCCGGGGATTCCGATTCCCTTGCGGACGAGTTGGGCGATCTCCTTTTGCAGGTGATAATGCACTGTCAGATCGCTTCGGAAGAAGAGGCGTTCTCGATCGATGAAGTGATGGATCGCCTGTCGGAAAAGCTCGTCCGCCGCCATCCACACGTCTTTGACGATCGTTCCAAGAATATGGCGGCGATCCGCCATACCTGGGAGAAAGTGAAAGAGGAAGAAGGGCGGACGACGTATTCTCTGCCGACGATCCTGGCCGCGAGGAAGCTGTCTGAGAAGCTGGGAGAGGAATGCGTCATTGCAGAGGCCGACTATCCATCCCCTGAGGCGCAGGAGGGTGGGAAGATCCTTGCAGCGATCGCGTCCGCCTGGAGCAGAGGGATCGATCCAGAGCTTGCCTTGCGGAAAGCGATGGTCCATCTTTCGACAGCAAAGAGGACAGTGGCTTGATGGCAGACGCGTCGGTCTATTGGCTGAACAGCACCGAGGAGGAGATCCACTTCATCGACGCGGTAATCAGCGCGTATGATGGTTTGGCAAACGTTCGACGCGATTGGCGCCTTCAGGATGGGAAGATCTACTTCAAGGTCTACGTTGCTTCTGGGATGGAGGGTGATTTTCTAGAGCTCCTGGAACGCTTGCGACGGGTAGCGACGATAGGGGAGGTCATGCAGGGAGAGGATGATGAGGCTCTTTCGGCCGCGTGAGCTCGCCTCTTCGATCTTTGATATTGACTTTGCTCGCCTGTATCGCGAGGGGAAGCGGGTGGTTCTCTTCGATTTGGATAACACTCTGGGGCAGCGGTGGCCGAAGCAACTCGATCCCGATGTGGTCAGGTTCCTGGAAAACCTAAAACGTATGGGATTCCAGGTTGGTATCCTCACCAATAGGCGTCAGTCCAATGGAGATCAAGTAATCGAGCATCTTGCCCAGAGCTACCCATTGCTGCACCGGGCAGGCAAACCGAGCAAGAAAGGTTTCCTCCAGCTTCTGAAAGAGTTCGATGCCTCTCCTCGTGAAGCGGTTATGGTGGGGGATCGCCTCCTCACCGACATCTTCGGTGCCAATCGCCTCGAGATCTACTCCGTTCGAATCCGCCGGGCCTAGCGCTTTTGCTCAATCGAACCCAAAAGCCTCTTCTCTTGTCTAAAAGAGCGGACGCAGTAGTCAAGCGTCCGTTCGAAGGTCTTCGCAAGTCCAACTTCACCATGGCGAGGTATGAGCGCCGTTTTGTTTTCCGGATGATCCTTTAATAGAAGGGGGTAGTTGACTATCATCTGAAGTGCCTAGAAGGGAGATCGTTGGGCGTTTGAGTGAAGCTCACCTTAAGCGGCTTGCCAGCGGTCTGTAGTTCAAACGGCTGCACAGCTGACAGACACTTCGCAGGAGGGATATGGACGATGACCCAGAAGGATCTTGTCTCACTGGCAACTCTCTCCACTGAGGAGATCTATGAGATTTTGGAGACCGCCCGCAACCTGAAACTGGAGGTGCGCGCTGGGGTGAAGCACGAGATGCTTGCTGGCAAGACCTTGGCGATGATCTTCCAGAAGCCATCGTTGCGCACCCGTGTTTCATTCGAAACTGGGATGGCCCAGCTCGGCGGGCACGCGATCTACCTGGGGTCTGAGGACATCAAGCTGGGCAAACGCGAGACAACGGAGGATATCGCCATTGTCCTCTCGCGATATGTCGACGGAATGATGGCCCGCGTTTTTGATCATCAGATCGTCGTCGATTTAGCGAATTATGCGTCCGTTCCAGTGATCAATGGCCTCTCTGACCTTCTTCACCCTTGTCAGGTTCTAGGAGACCTGTTGACGATCTGGGAGAAGCGGCAAGAACTTGCCGGGCTAACCCTCACCTTCATCGGCGATGGGAACAACGTGGCCAATTCCCTGATCAATGGCTGCACCAAGGTGGGGATGTCTTTCCGGATCGCCTGCCCGCAAGGATACGAGCCCGATGGCCAAATCGTGGAGGCAGCACGGGGGGAGGGTGGGGAGATCCAGATCCTCCACGACCCCCGAGCCGCAGCGAGTGGGGCCGATGTTCTGTACACCGACGTGTGGGCAAGCATGGGGCAGGAGGCACAGGCCGAGGAGAAGAAGTGCGCTTTTGATGGTTTTACCATCGATGAGGCTCTCCTCAAGGTCGCCGGTAAGAACGCCCTAGTATTGCACTGCCTACCTGCGCACTACGGAGAGGAGATCACCTACGCCGCCTCGCGGAGTGCCCATAGCGCTATCTTTGATCAAGCGGAGAATCGGCTGCACGCGCAGAAGGCAGTACTTGCTCTGCTGATGGGGTAGGCAGCAAAGATGAGCGAGGAGACGGTCATCGGTTCGGAGAACAAGGGAGACTGCCGGGTCACGGTGAAGCCGGCGGACGCCTTGCAGGTCGAGGTGGTCACCAAAAGTCGGGACCTGTTTGAGCCAGGAATTCGAAAGGTAGTTTCCGAGGTTGTCTCCCAGCTTGGCGTGGAGAAGGTGACGGTCGGCGTGGAGGACCAAGGTGCGCTGGACTACGTCATTTTGGCGCGCGTGGAGGCCG
>Ga0111220_1016_pt1 | contig 19038 bp, 17 predicted proteins | sample DeeMarSWOR152_54_FD_80384 | JGI IMG/M metagenome (GOLD analysis project Ga0111220, IMG submission 80384) | Planctomycetes bacterium DG_58
CCGCGCACCCCCTTGAGCTGATACGTGACGGTGTAGGTCCCGTCGGTCAGATAGACGTGGTTCGGCATCCAGACGTTCGCCGAGATCCCGTCGCCGAAATCCCACATCGGTCGATAATACCTTCGGTCGATGCCCTGCGTGAGGTCTCGGAAACTGTAGCGGTAGAGGAACGTGCTGCGGTCGGGTTCGAGAAAGGCCTCGTACCGCTTGAAGTCGAAGTCGGGGGTCGCGGGTTGTCGGTAGGTCTGTGCGGGCTGCACCACGGCACGGGCGACGGGAAGAAACGCCTGTGCCGGTATGACGACCGGGCGGGGCTCGCCCGGAGGCCTCCAAGCCGCAACGGCCCGCCCGTCGCCGCTCGGGTGGATGTGATAGTACTCCAGCTTGTAGCGACCCGCCTTGAGGTCTACCGAGGCGTGATGTCGGGCGGTCCAGGTCGGCCCGTGCCACCCCGGCCAGCTCACCACCTCCTTGCCGTCGATCAGGAGAAAGCTCCCGTTCGAGGAGGTCGTTGCGAACTCGTAGCGTCCGGGTTTCTCCGCCCTGAGCCATCCCACATAGTGTGACATGAAGGACCCCGTGGGCCCGAACGGGTTGTGGCCAAAGTAGATCTTAGGCACGAAGTCCGCACCGAGGACCTCCTTGGACCGATTCCAAGTGTCGAGTGCCTGCCGGAGATTGTTGAACTGTCCGCCGCGGTATTTCTTCACCGTCATGAGCAGACCTGAGACGATCCGCCAATCATATTCGGCCGGCTTCGCATCGGGGTTGCCGTAGTAGACCTGGTAGGCCTCAACGTTGACGCGGAGTTGAAACGCGATGCGGACCTGGTCGCCCGGACCGACCTGGAGCACCCGGCTGGGCACTTCCTTGCCTTTGGCGATGACGCGGATATCGCTCCCGTCCTGTTTCAGATGTCCGTGGGTGAGGAATTGAGCGACCCCGACCGGCTCGTCGGCCTCGACGCCCTCCGGTACCGTGGCTTTCATCACACGTCGGGCCTTCCAGTAACTCTTCCACCACCCGCCGCCCTGCGAACATGCCGGGCGAGACCCCACCGGCACCAGCACCGTGGCCAGCACGAAGACCAGAAGCCGCCGAGACATCCCCGACATGCACTAACTCCGTATCACGAAAAGAGATGACGCCAGACAATTCTCGGAAAATTTTTGCAAAAGTCAATGCCCCCTCCTAAACTTGAACCGTCAAAGAAGGAGCTCGACTCGCATGAAATCCCGACCCTTTGGACCCAAAGCCGTCATCTTCGACATGGACGGGACGATCACGGTGCCCATTCTCGATTTCGCACGCATCAAACGTGAAATCGGGGCGGGCGACACGCCGATACTCGAATTCCTCGCCTCGATCAAAGATGAGGAGGAGCGACGGGCCGCCCGCGCGAAAGTGGACGCATGGGAACGGGAAGCGGCCGAGGCCAGTACGCTCAACCCCGGCGTTCGCGAGGTGCTCGCCTTTCTGTCCGAGAAACACGTCCCGACGGCTATCCTCACGCGGAACAACCGTGAATCGGTAACCACGGTGATGAAAAAGCACGGACTGCACTTCGATGTGATCGTCACGGCGGACGACGAGTTGTCGCCGAAGCCGAGTCCCGAGCCGGTCCGGCACATCGCGAGGACGCTAAGGCTGGACGCGAGTGAGGTGATGATCGTGGGCGATTACCGTTACGACGTGGAATGCGGACGTGCGGCGGGCGCGTGCACGGTCTTTCTCAGGGGTGAGAAGCACCCGGTCGATGAGGCGGGCGCCGACTACGTGATCGACGAACTGTGCCAACTCGTGGACATCATCCGCGATGAGTCGCCGCAGGACACCCGGACAGGGGAGGGCACTCCTTGAAACCCAAGCGGAAGGCCCTGCCGCCGAAGATCATCCACGTGGTCGGCTACCTCCTGCTGTGGCTGATATTGGGTTTGGGACTCTGGCGGGTGTTTGCGGGCACAGGCACCGCCGACCCGGGGAGGCTCTTGTACCGAAGTCTTTTCGTGCTGGCCGTCGGCATCTGGCTGTCCATCTGGACGTACCACTTCATCCTGAGGTCCCGGCTCGAGCCACCACAGCTCAACGTCCTGAACGCCCGGCCGCACTTGGGCGAACACGTGACCTTCGACGTGCGCCTGACAGCGCGAAAGCCCGTGGCCGTCAAGAAGGTCCTCGGCGTGCTCACCTGCACCGAGGAAGTGCGGAAAGCCCGACGACACGAGACGATCCTTCCGGTGGTCGTCTCCCGCGGCGAGGCCGTGCTTGCCGAGAAACTCCGTCTCAAGAAGGGGGAACCCGCCGACATCCCCGGTGAAATCATCATCCCCCCCGACGGCATGCAGAGCTTCGAGTCCCACCTGTGTGCGGTGCGATGGCAGTTAGACGTCTTGATCTACGTCGGCCGACACTTGACCTACCACGAGCGTGAACGCCTGAGCGTTCAGCCGGTCCTGTTCGAAGCGGCGGAGAACACGAATGCATGACCCGAACGTTGCCATCGAACTCGAAACGACAACCGTTGCGGTGGGCGACGAGGTGAAGGGTCATGTATCCGCTTCCGCCGACACCAAATCCGGATCAGACACCCCGACTTCTGTGGAACTGCTCTGGCGGACCGGCGGGGAATGTGAATCGGAAGAGAAAATCGTCGCGAGCCAGGACGTCCTTCCGGATGAGTCCGGCCGAGCGGCGTTCCGCCTGCAAGTCCCCGCCGCCGGACCCATGACTTACGCCGGCCGCACGCTGTCCATAACCTGGTGCGTCCGGATGTCCGCCGAACAGCCCGTCGAAAAGCCCCTCACCGTGGTTGCGGCCGTCAAGACGTCCCAATCGCACTAAGACGCAGCCAGAACGTCCGTCCGTCGTCAAAACCATCCAACGATTCGCCCCTCTTCCGCAACATCCGGGCGGAACTGTCGGAAAATCTGAACATCACGGCAAGCCCTTATCCATAAAGGACTTACGTCAAGAACTCGCCAGGAACTCAAGCACCCCGTCCAAAAAAATGAACAGACGCGACTCGTTCAATACTTTGTACGGCCGGATCGGAAAAAGCTCTCGCGCCATCTCCAATGATCACAACAAGTTATGACACGACAAAAACTCTTTTGTGTCTTCCGGGCGCTACGGCACGGAATTTGCAGGACTTCTCATGAGTGTCACGACGCAACGACGGCAAGAGTATGGATTCTCGCCGAAGCTAATCGGCTCTGGACCGAGGCGCAAAGCCCGGAGGAGGTGGGGAATCGCGAGACGAGGTCAGTCGTTCTGAGATTTTCGTTGAAGCACAGTTCAACTCTGAACCGGGGGCATCCCGGAGGGGGGCAGAAATGAGCAAGAGAGTCTACCTCGTGGTCTTGTGTGTCGTGTTCGTACCCGTCCTTGCATGGGGAGATCCGTTCAACTACGAACCCGTCGATTGGTGGCCAGACAACTGGGTGCTGTTCGACGGCACAGCGGTTTACAACCCATGGGTCACGTCGAAGCCTTACCAACGGAACATCCGCTACACCTTCGACGACGGCCAGAACATGTTCCTGCCCATTTACCAGGGCTACGACGACAACAAGCTGAAGCCCTCGGACTACGTGGAATCGACGCCAAATATCCAATGGTTTGCGGACGACGTCGGCTTTGGTGCGGCCGGGGGAGCTGTCCGGTTCGGTCTCGTAGGAATCGACAACCGCCAGGGAACGGACAACGTCACGGGCTGGATCAAGTTCCACATCGACAACTGGGATAGTCCCAACGAATGGAAGCACATCTGGAAGGAGATCATCTTCACCAAGACCCAGCCGGTGCTGGAAGAGGAGAACGTCACGCTGCCCGCCGGCTACGATCTGGTCGCGGAGCAGGTCCTAATGGCCGCAAAGGACCTTGAGGACTACAACTTCTTGGCTGTGGGGTACAAGGTCTGGCCGAACCCACCCTGGGAGGAGATTTACCTCCTGGCCTACGTGCCGGCAGGCGGCTACATCCTGATCGACGAGGTGCACTTTGCAACCGAGTGCGTGCCCGAGCCCGCAAGCGCCACGCTGGTGTTTCTGGCCGCCGGATCACTTCTCGCGCTCAGGCGGCGCCTCCGACGCACGTAGCGGACAGACGACAGGCCGAAGTAACGGGGCCTCACCCGCAAAGCCGGGTGTGGTCAGGGCCACCGCTCTGCGAGCCGTCTCGGCCAACGGTTTCTCTTTTAAGGTCTCTCGATCCGGCCCCCCAAGATCCCATAAGCCGGTTACGGCGTTGCCCAGGAGAGGCCCACCGAAGAAGGCGCAACGGCGGCAACACTGTCAAGACGCCCCAATTGCCCTGAAACACAGCGAGAACGCCCTTCCGTCGTTCGAACCATCGAACGATTCGCCCCTCTTCCGCAACGTCCGGGCGGAATTGTCGAAAAATCTGAACATCGCCGCAACCCGCGTCCTGACAAGACATTACATCAATTTTACCCCGAAAAGAGCCCTGCCCGTGTTCATAGAAATGAACATGGGGGCCTTGTTGAGTATTTTAAACACGCTCCGACAAAAAAGTTTTCCGACCCATCTCCAAGCAGCACTTGGGGTTATGGGGCAATCTGAAGTCTTTTTCCCCGTCGGTCCCCTTGTGGTACGAAATTTGCAGGAATACACATCGAGTTGAAGTTTCGGACGGAGGAAACGGTATCTTTCTCCATGAGAGGACCCGTCTGCGACGGGAAAGTCGGGGTTCCGTGAAGAAGCTCTCACGGACGGACGGGGAAATGGAAAGGAGGCGGGGGTAATGAAGATGAGAGTCGTGTTAGTTGCCGCGTTGGCTGCAATGCTGGTCACACCGGCCGTGGCAGACTGGACGCCGAACGACGGGCACAAGATGCACTACCCACAGTTGCCCGACCTGGACAATGGGATGAACATCCTGTGCACGGAAAGAACGCCCTGGGGGTCAAAGCTGCTGGCCGACGATTTCATGTGCATGTCCACCGGGCCGATCTTGGACATCCACATCTGGGGATCCTGGCTGAACGACGACGATCCGGGCTTTCTGGACGTTGATCTTTACATCTTCAAGAATATCCCCGCGGACCCGAGCGGGCAGGAGCCCTGGTGGAGCAGGCCTGGCCACGTGCTGTGGTCCCGGCACTTCTCCGGCGCGGAGGTCGTGATTGGCGAGGTGATCCAAAACCAGGAGCCGTTCTACGATCCCAACGAGAACATGATCATCGGGAGCGATACGAAGATCGTCCAGTACAACTTCTTCATTCCGGAAGCCGACGCGTTCTACCAGTACGAGAACGAGATCTACTGGCTGGGTGTGCAGAAGCGCAATGACTTCGAGAACAACATCTTCGGCTGGAAGTCCTCGAAGGACCACTGGGAAGACGACGCGGTCTACATCGACTTCCTTCCGGACAACAAGCCCGGGCTGGAGCCGTGCAACGTGCTCGAGGGCTGGCGGCCGCTGATTCACCCCGAAACCGGAGAGACGATTGACCTGTCGTTCGTGATTACGCCTGAGCCGACAACGCTCGCACTGGCGGCTCTGGGCAGCGGCGTGCTTCTGCTGTTGAGACGTCGACGACTCCCGCGGTGACGGCAGTGCCCAGCCAAAGTGGTTTGTCACAACTCGGACGGGTGTGTTCTGAGAAGCGCCAAGCGCTGCCGGACGTGCCCGTCCGGTTGTCTTTTCCCGGTGAGAGGTCACCCGAAACTCGGTCATCCAGACAACACGGGGCTTTGAGGAGGAGGGAAGAGCTATGAGGGACTTGAAGAGACTCGCCCTTACGGTCGTCGTGTGTGCATGCTGTGCAAGCGTGTTCGGTGCCCCTGTTTACATCAGCGGTGTCCCCGACTGGGATCAGCCCGTCGTCGCGGGTGCTACGGCGAAGGGCACCGGCTGGGATGCCTGGTGCGTGCCGGCGGCCGCGTCCAACATCATGGGCTACTATCGTGACGGAGGTGTCACCAACCTCATCGCGGACGGGACCGTCTTTGATACCACCGCTGCGTGGCCCGCGGGCGACTGGGAGGACGACCAGTGCGACCCACTCAGCAGCAATCCACCCGCCTGGGGAGTCGCCAGAAACGACATCGGCTGGTACATGAACACCAACGACATGGGTCAAACCGCCCTCAATCCCGGGGGAAGCTACGTCGGCACCGCGTTCGGCGACATCAAACCCGGACTCGACGGCATGGCACCTGGTTTTACGGGATATTTCCCGGGCAGCGGGCTGCCTGCCGCGAGCTTCTTCGTCACAAACGCTGCCACCGCCATTTCCGGACAGAACACCCACCCGGCCGGACCGTTCACGGTGGTGACCGTCTGGCCGTGGCTGACCGGTCAGATCGACGACAACCAGCCGATGATCGTGAGCTTCTCTCACGGCGGATTCCTGAACCGACAGCAGGTGCGGGGCACCGGTCCGGCGGGACTTGTCGATTACGACTTTGCCTTCTGGATGAGTGCCAATCCCGGGGGGGATAATGACACCGGTGAGGTCTGGCAAGGGGATCTCGGTCACGCCTGTACGTTGGTCGGCTACTGGCAAGGCGGACCCGACCCGACACACCCGTTCTACGACCAGAACACCGGTCAGGCGCCCAACGCGATCATCGTTCACGACAACCGCGACGGGTACCTCGGGGCGGGGGGGCTGAACCCCCGCGGACTGCCGCTCGTGCTGCCGTTCGACGCGACCTGCCCGTGGGTCATGAACACCGAGATCGTCATTCCGGAGCCCGCGACTGTGACGCTGACACTTTCCGGGGTGCTGACGCTGCTGGCCCTTCGTCGGCGAAGACGACGTCACTAACGGCAACACGACGAACAGGAAACCAGAGCAAGGGGGGCCTGGAAAGAGCCAATGAAAAAATGGATAGCCGCGTGTGTCGTAGCGATCGCGCTCTGCTCTCTCGTACGAGCGGATCCTTTCGTGTATCCGCCCGAGACGAACTGGCCCTACGGCGGTGACCCGTACTACAACGACTGGGTCATCCCGTTTCCGTATCAGCGGAACATCCTGTGGGACTTCAACAACACGTCCAATCCCCTCATCCCGGTTTACCAAGGCATCGACGACAACCTGCTCAAGGACTCGGACGTCATCCGGCTCGGGGGCGCGGAGCTTCACACATACGGGAGCGACCCCACCGGTACGACCACCCGCACGGGGTTCCTCGGAATCGACAATCGTCAGGGCTCCGCCATGGCCGAGGGCAACGTCACGTTCCACATCGACAACTGGGAGAGTCCGTCGGAGGTCAAGCACTTCTGGCTGGAGATCGAACTGCTCGGCAGTGAGCAGGCAGGGGCGGAGATGAGCGTGACGCTGCCCGAGGGCTGCAACATCGTCGTGGCGGACCAGCAAATCGAGGGGCCCCTGGAGGACAATGCCTACCGCGTGATCGTTCCCATGAAGATCAGCCCCAACCCGCCGTGGGAGGAGATCAAGTGGAGGATGACGGTCCCGGCGGGCGAGTACGTCCTGTTCGATCACTTCCACTTCGCGACCGAGTGCGTCCCCGAGCCCACGAGCACCCTCTTGACACTCACAGGCGTCGGCACCGTATTGCTCGCAAGGAGACGGCAGCGGCGCCGTTAGCCCTCGGACGGTACCGACCGACGAAACAGCAAAGGGCATCCCGGTTTCCGGGATGCCCTCTTTTCCTCCGAGCTTCATCCGAAATCTTCAGTCCTGGGAGCCTACGGCTCCTTCGTCTTCGTTGCCGATACCACGACGAGCTCGCCGTGTTTCTTCACCTGTGCCTCGAGGTATCCGTAATCCGGATCGTAAAGGACGCCCCCCGAAAGCAGTCCGTCTCTCGACCAGGTGGAGGGTTTCTTCTCAACGGAGCGAACAATGAACTTCCCCACCGTCGCTTGGCCCACGATCTCGCGGGCGTCGGTCGGGATGTAAACGGACTCCTGCTTGTCCCAGGGCTCGACCTTCCAGTACCGGTTGTCCCGCTCGGAATACCGGAGGATGATCGGTTTGACGCGTCCCCGTCCGCGCCTTCCCGATGACGTCGTCTGACCGTATTCCACCCGGATCCCATCGACCTCACACCTCGACGGCGGTCCGGGCGTTCCGCCCCGGCCGAAGTCTATATAGACGTGAACCGGCTTGACCGCGCTGCCGATGTTGTAAGCCCCGCCACCCACGCCCGTCTTGTTGTGATATTTGTTCCAGGCGAAGTATATCTTGGCCAGGGCTTTCCGGAGTCTTTCCGCCGGAATGGCCGGCGCACTGCGCATGTCACTCGCTATCGCCACGTACTTGAAATCTCCCTTGCCGTACTTCGTCCAGGGAAGCTTCACCTTGCCGTGTCCCTTGACCTCCAGAACCAGGTCGTACGAGCCGTTCGGAAACTGGAACTGAACCTGTCGATAGGCATCGACGACCGGCACGCTGCCGTCGGGAAGCTTGATCCGCGAACTCACCCCGTCCACGTTGCGGATGACAAGCGTCGCATAATGGTCGAGCACCCGTTCAACCGCCTTGCCGTTTACCAGGATTCCCCACTCCCGCTGTCCCCGAGTCACCGGGAAATAGTAAAGCTCGGCTTCCCAGCGTCTTTTCTCCGAAGGCTTATACGCCATTCCATCCTCGGTGAGCTCGTCCTTGGTGAGCAGCACCGCATACGGTCGGGACGGATGTGCCGCACCGAAGCTCAGCTCCACCCTGAGGTCTTTGATGGAGGACGTGGTCTTTGGCGGAACCTCGCGCTTCACCTTCACCACGATGTAGAAGTTCGCCGGACGCACGTCCCCGAAAACGTGTCGTGTCTGGTCCTGGGCTACCTCGATCTTCCCGTCCGCATCGACGCCCACCTCGGTCACCGCGATGACCTTTCCCTTCACCGGCTCCGGCTCAGCCGGAGTGGGCTTTTCCTGAGCGGACGCCGCTGAAATCAACAGTGCCGTGACCACAAGCACTCGTGAGACCTTCATGAGTTCCCCTCCCGCGACCCTCGTCTCGAAACCGTGCACCGTCTCCTTAGACGCACGCATCGCCGGTCTATTCGGAACTATCCCACACCCGATGAGCCGACAGTGGGCCGCCTGACAAAAGAAAAGGCACCCCGGCGACCGGGATGCCCTGGAATGGGCCGAGGCCTTCAGGTCCCCGCGTCGGCACGCAGGAGCTTGTTGAGCTTGAGTCCGGCGGCCGACTTCTTCCTCCGGGCCTGGTTCCGGTGGATGATCCGACGACCGACGGCCCTGTCGAAGCTTTTCTGAAGGAGAAGCTGCTGCTTCTTGGCCTGTTCGGCGTCACCTGCGGCAATCGCCGCATTGAATTTCTTCACACGCGTTTTCAGATGTGTCTTCACCGGCTTATTGCGTGCCCGCCGCCTGACGTTCTGTCGGTGACGCTTCTTCGCTGAGCGGGTATGCGGCAAAACCTCCCCCCTTTCAGACCTGCTGTCCGCGCGCTTTTTTGTACACGTAGTCCATCTTCTCGCTGATATCCCGAAACCCGACGTCGGCGTCGTAGATCCTTCCGTACGCCTGCTCGGCCTGTCCCCAGTCTTCCATCTTCTCGTAGGTTTCCCCGAGGTCGTAGTAGACGCTCTTGACCATGAAGTTCATGACGACCGCCCCTTCGACCGCCCGCTTGAGCATGTTGATGGCACGGTCGTACATCCCCTTTTCGACCAGACACTTGCCGAGCATGTGATTTGCGGCCATCCGGTAGCGCGGATCGGCCACGGATTTCTGGAACATCGACATCGCCCCGTCGTACTCCTTGCGCTCGAACAGCAACTGACCCAATCGGTGATGCACCTCCATGTTCGTCGGCTGCTCGGACACCCGCTGCCTGTACTCCTTGACCATGAACTCTTCGAGCTGGGCTCCGAGCTGGTCGTGCTGTTTCTGCGTCTCGGCGTCAGGACCTTTCTCGAGCTGTTCCTCAAGCTGAGCGATGCGGGTTCTCATGTACTGGATCTTCACCTCCCCCAGTCTCGCCCGGGTAAAGGTGTTGGTCGGCTCCAGCTCGTAGGCCTTCTTGAAGCTCTCCTCGGCCGACTTGAAACGCTTCTTCTGCAGCAGGAGGTCGCCCCGACGGACGTAGAGGTTGGTGCGCTTGGGCTCGGCCTTGATCGCCTCTTCCAGACGCTGGATCTCCCGGTCCATCTCGTCCTCCGACCGGACGAGACGCTCCTCCCGCTCGAGCTCGGCCTGTGCCTCCTCGTCCCGGATGAGCCCACGGGCCCCCTCAGCGGTCTGCCAGCCGCCGTCATCGATCGCGCGCTGAGCCGCGAGCGCCTGGGCGGTGTTCTTCGCCTCGTGGTCGGTGGGACGTATCTTCAACAGCTCCTCGAACCGTCCCATCGCGAGGTTCAGGTCATCCCGACCGTGTCCGGCGTCGAATTTCTCCTTGTACAGTCGCCCGAGCTGTCGGAGCGTATTGACGTTCTTCGGGTCCACCTCGCGAGCACTCTCGTACCCGGCGATCGCGGTTTCGACGTCTCCCGCCTCATACGCCGCCTGCGCAAGCTTGTTCCGCATCGCCGCGTTCAACGGGTTCACCATCAGATATCGCTCACAGTCCGCCATGATCTTCAGCGGCTTGCCCATCAGTGCATGGACCGCCGAGGCCACCCACGGACCCAGACCCTTGAAAAAGGCCGTCACCTTGCTGGGACCCACCTCCCCATACTTCCGCTTCTCGGCCAGCCACAGCGTCTGACGCGCCTTCACGTTTGTAGGGTCCTGCACGATGACCTGATAGAGAAGCTCTATCGCATAGTCGTAGTTCTGTCGCTCGACGGCATCGGTCGCCTTCTGATAGAGAGCATCCGTGGTCACGGGCGTTCCTCTCCTACTCTAACTGAGTCTCCCCCGAAAGAACCGGGAACCCAACACCTATAGGGAACACAGCCTGGCACCAAGAGCGTACCACGCACAACCCATAGATTATACCAACTCGCTTCTTTGTGTCAATGAAAAAGGCGCGGCGGCCCGCACAAAAGCTGCGGTTCTTCTGCCCCAAGCCGCGACGGACAAAGAACTTACGCACACCATGACGGCCCGCCGACACCCCCGCCACGACCACAACCGCCTTCCCCTGACAGCGAACTCCCCTTGCCTTTCCCGCGCCGCACCTTATAATGTGGTGGTCGGGATCTGTTTCTCACAAAGAACCGCGGGCTCCGCCCGCTGCGGTCCTTCGCGGGGCTGTCTGCTTCTTCTGAGAGAGCGTGGATGAAGATTCTGGTCTACCCGAATCCTTTCCTGAGACGGCCGGCCGAGCCGGTGGAGGACACCGGCGAGATCAGCGATGCGGCGTCGGAGATGTTCCGCACCATGTATGAGAACAAGGGGGTCGGACTGGCGGCCACGCAGGTCGGCATCGGCCGACGCTTCTTCATCATGAACATCCGAGGAGAGTCGGGAACCGAGCGGGTGCTTGTCAATCCCGAGATCGTCGAGACGAGAGGCGAAACCGTCGCGGTGGAGGGGTGTCTCTCGGTTCCCGGGATCGAGCTGAAGATACCGCGGCATGAATGGGTGAAGATACGTGCGACCACGCTCGACGGGAAAGAGATCGAACTGGAAGGCGACGGTCTGTTCGCACGCGCTGTCCAGCACGAGCTCGACCACCTCGCCGGAAAACTCATCATCGACCGCGTCAGCCCCGCCGCACGAATCGCTCTCAAACCGCGACTCAAGGAGCTGGAAAAGAAATACCCCGGAAAGTAACGTTCCACTCGTCGTGGAAAGCTCCCTGACGGCAAAGGCCGGAAAGGAACCCGTCATGAGCAGATTTTTTGTGGTCGGCTTGCTCTCCGTGCTTCTGATCTCCGTGGGTCTCACGTTCGCCGCCGAGGAGGACGACGAGGCCGACCGGGACAATCCGCCCATTCCCAGCGCACGGATCCGACGCGTGACCATCAACGTCTTCCCCAACGAGGTCATCGTCGTGAAGGGGAAGATGGTCGAGCTCAAGAAGCTGAGCGAGCACCTCAAAGAACTCGTCCCCGACGCGCGAAAGGCCGCCGTCGAGGTCATCATCCTCCCACACTCCAAAAAAGAGATGCCCCTCGTCTCGAAGATCATCATCATGGCGAAGAAGTTGGGCTACACCAAGGTGAGCTTCGAGGGGCCGAGAAAACAAAAGCCCAAGCTCACCGAGATCACCATCCTCCTCTCCCGCACCGGCGACCTCTTCGTCGAGGACGACCTCATCACCGAGAAGGAGCTGAAGGGGAAGTTGGAGCAGTTGGTGGAGGAGAAGCGCCGACCGAAAGTCCGCATCTACATCCGTGCCAGCCGATTGGTGAAGCGAAAGAAGGTCGCCGAAATCAGCAAGCTCTGCCAGTCCCTCGGCTTCAAGGACATCGTCTTCGGCATCATCGCCGAGTAGTCCGGCGCGCCGTCTCGTATCAGGCCACGGCTTCAGCCGTGGTTTCCAGGGTCCCCCTAACAAGCCCTTCAGGGCGTTTCAACGTCCTTCCCTTTGTCGTCTCCACATCAGGGACGGTCCACAGCGCAGAAAGGATGGCCAGACTTGTAGGAAACGTCGTCATCGGTCAGTCGGGCGGGCCCACGTGCGTGATCAACCGATCGCTCGTGGCCGCCGTCGAAGAACTCCGGAAGGCAAAAGAGGTGACCGGGATCTACGGTGCCCGCCACGGGGTCGAAGGGATCCTCAATGAGGAATTCGTGGACATGAAGGGGCAGTCCCCGCAGGCACTGGCGAAGCTCCTGGACACGCCCTCAGCGATGTTAGGCTCGTCACGCAAGAAACCCAAGTCGGACGACTGTCAGAAAATTTTCGAAGTCTTCAAGAAGCACGACGTGCGGTATTTCTTCTACATCGGCGGGAACGACTCGGCCCAGACCGCCAACATCATCAACGAGCTGGCGAAGGGGGAGGACTACGAGTTCCGCACCTTCCACATCCCCAAGACGATCGACAACGACCTGTTGGGGTCGGACCACACGCCCGGGTACGGCACGGCCGCACGCTTCGTGGCGAGTGCGTTCATGGGCGACGACCTCGACAACCGCTCGCTCAAGGGGATCAAGATCAACGTCGTCATGGGACGTCACGCCGGGTATCTGACCGCGTCGAGCGTTCTGGGGAAACTGGACGAGGACTCGGGACCCCACCTCATCTACTGTCCCGAGCGGAAGTTCAGCATGAAGCAGTTCATCGGCGACGTGGACAAGGTCTACGCTCGACTGGAGCGCTGCATCGTCGCCGTGAGCGAAGGCATCAACGTCGGTCCGGATCCGGAGGACCTCATCATCCACGAGGCCGGGATGGTCCTGCTGAAACCGAGCGTGCGACGCGAGCTGCCGAAGGACGAGCACGGGAATCCACAGCTCTCCGGCACCGGCATCCTCGCTGATTACCTCGTTTACCGCGTGCGGAAGGCCCTGGAGCCCAAGTATGCGAAGAAGGGGAAGAAGCTGCGCGTGCGAGGCGACACGTTCGGGTATCTCCAGCGGTCGTTTCCGGGGGTGCTGAGCGAGGTGGACGCCCGCGAAGCCACCGCGGTGGGCAAAGCCGCGGCGGGATATGCACTTTCCGCCAACATCGACGGCTCGGTCGTCATCAAGCGAAGGGAAGGGACGAAATACGCGATCGAAATCGATTACCTCCCGCTCGCCGAGGTCGCCCAGGGAGAGCGCGAGATGCCCGGAAATTTCATCAACGGGACGGGAAACTACGTCACGAAAAGATTCATCGATTACGCGATGCCGCTCATCGGGAAGCTCCCGAAGACGGGGCTCCTGAGAGCGAAGCCGGTGAGGAAGAAATGATGGTGGGACCCCGATGCATCGGGGTCATTCCATTGATGCCAGACAGGAATGTCTGGCCCACCATATTCAAAAGGAGCGCACCATGGCCTCATGTTTGGAGACCATCCTCCGTCGTCGTACCATCCGCCGGTTCAAGCAAGACCCGATTCCGCGGGAGGATCTCCTGGAAATCGTGAACGCCGGGCGGATGGCGTCAAGCGCGGGCAACGCGCAGCCCTGGGAGTTCATCATCGTTGACGAGCCGGACCTCGTTGCAGACGTCTTCCCTTCGCTCGGCTGGCTGGCCGGCGCCCCGAGAGAAGACCAGCAGCCGACCGCACTCATCGCTGTCCTGCTTGCCAACCCGAGGGACCGATGGTCCGCCTGGGCGGACGGGGGTGCAGCGATTCAGAACATGCAGCTCGTCGCGTGGGAAAAGGGAATCGGCTCCTGCTGGATCGGCTCGGTGGATGCGGAAACCGTCGGCAAGCTCCTCAAGATCCCGTCCGAGCTGAAGCTCTTCTCGGTCCTGGCGCTCGGGATTCGCGATGAAGCGCCCGTCGCCGAGGACGCCGAGGATGACGTGACCGCCAAGCGCGACAACGCAGGCGTCCTCCACGTCAAGAAACGCAAGCTCGAGGCGGTCTTGCACCTCAATCGCTACGGCGTGCGAGAATAGGAAGTCCTACCGCCTCCTGTGCCGGCTGACGGCAACCAGCCCCACGCCGCCCAGAAGCACGAGCGTCAGGCTGGCCGGCTCGGGGATGCTCATCACGTACGCGCTGGCTGAGTCGTGCTCATCGCCGATGATGTACGCCTTCGCGCCGATCGTGGGGATGGGGCTGAGGTAGCGCACGTCCGATGGGGTACTGATGTCGTAGGTGGTCCACTGTCCGTTGTCCGGGCTGTAATGATACGCGTATGGGTTGGGAGCCAGGGCCCCGTTGTCCAGCACCTGTTGCTGAAAGAGAACAAAGATACCGTCGGGGCCAGCCACCGCACCCGCCCCCCACGGCGTGACCGGAATGTTGTCGATCTGCTGCCAACTGTCGGCCGACGGATCGTAGACCTGAACGATTCTCAGGTGTTCGCCGGTCGCCTCGCTCTCCTTGTGGTTGCCGCCGATAACGTAGATCTTGTCCCCGTAGATGGCGCATCCCGCCTCGAAAACGGACACGGGCATCGTCACCTTGCTGATCCAATTGTCAGTGCCCTCGCTATACTCCCAGACGTCGCCGTATGTCCGCCCGTAGCCGCGTCGGCCGCCAATGATATAGGCGTTGCCGTTACACACGGCCTGCTGCGGATCCCACACGTTGACCGGGAAAGGGTTCAAGGTCGTCCACAGGTCGTTGTCGGGATCGTATCGGTAAACGGTGTTGGTGAACGATGCGGACCCGGGACCTTCGCCTCCAATCGAATACAGGTTCCCGTTCAGCTCGAAGGCGGCCATGCCACTGCGTGCGCTCGGTGCGGCCGATGCCGTGGACCAACTGTCCGCGGCCGGGTCGTACACCTCATGATCCGTGATTCGCGTCCCGTAAGAGAGCCCCGACCACACGTGCACCTTGCCGTCGTGAAGCGCCACCCCGCCATTGCTGTGTGGCACACTGGGCGGGGTAAGCGTCTCGATCGGCAGCGAAAGCCCGGTCACACGAGTAGCGATCCCCGGAACGATCAACAGCGAAGCGATGAAGGTCAGCAAAACACCTTTCCATGGCCCCATCATAATGCCCCCCTTTCGTAACTACCGCTTCTGCGGTTATTCCCAGGAACAGTCGTCACGTCTGATGATACGCGGCTGTCATCAGCACCCGAATGCAATGAGCCATCGTCACCCCCCTTCATCGAAAGACGCCAAGTATTTCCCACAGTACCCTATGCACGTCGCAAGAGCTACGACATGCTTCGTACAGCAAATTCCGTACCACTCTCTGTGCTGTATTCTGTTGAAAGTACCCAACAGCCAGAAGCTCTTGCGGCTGAAGGACTAACGGAAGGGAGAAAACGAAAAGTTTAAAATATTCAACGGCCGCCACGGATGGACGAGAGGGGGAGTGTTCAGTTTTTCCAACATGCCGAGGTCGATTTCACGACGGATAGGCCGTAACACGTTACCGACGCTAAACTTGCGTGGCGTTCATTTTTTCCAACATCCAAGACAACGCCACGCACGGCTAAGCGGAGCGGTCGTGGTCAGGAAAAAAACGGCGTATTCCCTCTTGACTCTACGAAATACGTCGTATATTATGTGGTGGTATCTCGCACAGCATCGGCTCGGGAGGAATGAGAGAGATGGCCCGAAGAGGTTCGCGGCGGCCGACGAAGGCGGAGTTGGAAATCCTGTGGGTTCTCTGGGCTCGAGGTCCCTCAACGGTCCGGGAGGTGCATGAGGCCCTTCCGCACGGAAGGGGCACAACCTACACCACGACACTGAAACTCCTGCAGATCATGTTGGAAAAGGACCTGGTGGCGCGTGATGAGTCCAGACGGAGCCACGTCTATTCCGCCCGTCTGAAACAGCGGTCGGCCGAGAAGCAACTCCTCGCCGAGCTGACCGACACGGTTTTCGAAGGATCCGTCCAGAAACTCGTCATGCGCGCACTCGGGTCGAGGAAGATGTCGCCCGAGGAGGCCAGAGAAATCCGAGATCTCTTAGACGAGCTCGAGGCGAGGGAGTAGCTGTCATGCTCGACGGCATGTTGTCGTGGCCGATCACGCAGCGTCTGGGCTGGGCCCTGCTTCATTTCCTGTGGCAGGGCGCTCTGGTGGCCGTGCTGATGCGCTGGTCGATGTGGTTCCTTCGCCGCCGCTCGGCAAACGTCCGATACGTGCTGCTTTGTGCGGGGATGCTGGCGATGCTCGCACTTCCGCTTGCCACGATGGCCTTAGTGACACCGGCGGCCGCCAGTCAAAGTCCCGGAGCGACCGCACCCCCCGACGCGGTCGCTCCCGGGGCGCCGACGCCGAAACCCATCGCCGACAACCAGACCGGCGGCACCCTCGTCCCGACGGCGCCTGTGCCGGGTGCGCCGGACGCTCCGCGCGGACCGGCCGCTCACACCAGCCAATCGTGGCTCGAAAGGGGCTCGCGCTTCTTCAGACCCTGGCTTCCCTGGGTCGTCTGTGCGTGGCTGGTCGGGGTGCTCGCGCTCTCCGTCAGACACCTTCGAGGGTGGCTCCGCGTCCAGAAGCTCCGCACCACCGGCACCCAGCCCATGGGCCGACGCATCCGCGAGACGCTTCACCGGCTGTGCCAGCGTCTGAGCATCCCCTTCGCGGTGCTGGCCCGGAAGTCGTCGCTCATCGCCGAGCCGGTGACGCTCGGCTGGATTCGTCCGGTCATCCTGCTTCCGGCAAGCGTCGTGACGGGACTCTCGCCCGAGCAGCTCGAGGCCGTCCTCGTCCACGAGCTTGCCCACGTCCGCCGATACGACTACCTCGTCAACCTGATCCAGACGGTGGTTGAGACGCTGCTTTTCTATCACCCGGCGGTGTGGTGGGTCTCACGGCAGATGCGCGTCGAACGCGAGCACTGCTGCGACGACGTGACGGTGGGGGTGTGCGGGGAGGGGCGTCGTCTGGCCGAGGCGCTGGCATTGCTGTCCGAAGGCGTCACCGACCACACCCGGCCGGCGATCGCCGCTGCGGGACACCCGCTCAAAGAGCGTATCCATCGCATCCTCGGCCGCACCGAGGATGACGCCGATTCGCGGTCCACCTGGCTTGCGGGTGCGTTGACGCTCGTCGTCGTCCTTGTCGTCGGCGTCGGATTTGGAGCCGCTTACGCCGTCCGGCCCAGAGCCAGCGTCGAGCCGGGTGAGATCGAGATCCCAGGCCCACCGGTTGAGCCGAGGCCCTTCGAGCTGAGGGTGTTGAGGCCGAAAGAGATCGCGCCGATGCACACGTTCCACGGCGGCGGAGGCGTCGTCGCGATGGAGGGGAAGCTCTACATCTGGGGCGGGCTGGGTCCCTTCGGGCGCGTTCATCACGACCGCATCCCCGATGCCGAAGCCTACGACCCGGCGAGCGATCAGTGGACAAAACTGCCGCCGCTGCCGGAAGCCAGAAGCGGCATCGGATGCTTCGCGCTCCACGGGAAGCTCTATTCCATCGGGGGCGAACGCAATCCGGCGGGCTCATTTGACCGCTGGGTCCTCCGATACGACCCGGCGAAGGAGTATTGGGAAACGCTCCACCCCTTTCCCACGACCGCATGGCATGTCCTGTGCACCGTCTGTCTCGACAAGGCCTACGCGATCGGCGGACGACAGGGCTACGGCCGAAGTTTCCCGCACGTGTGGGAATACGATGAGCAGAACGACCGATGGGTTCGGAAAGCGGACATCCCCCGGCGCGTGATCGACGCCGGCATCGCAAGCGCTGGCGGGAAGATCTACGTCATCGGCGGCACGCACTACCACGCAGAGAACGATCGTGAGCACCTAAAGATTGTGCAGATCTACGACCCTGTAGCGGACAAGTGGGCCGAGCGAAAGATGCCGGTCGTCCTCATGACGCCCCGGGCCGTCCTCGTGGGCGAAAGCATCTGGATATTCTCACGACAGTTCAGGAACGCCGACGGGAAATGGGTGACCAACCATTGGGTCTACCGCTACACCCCGGACTCCGACACGTGGCGCAAGCACCGATTCGACTGGCCGGAGAAGCTCTGGGACGACCAGCCGCTGGCGGCCATTGACGGTCACGTTTACCTGACGCCCTTCTGCACCGGCGACGAGCGGACGACCAAGGTGATGCGGCTCGACCTCAGGAACCCGGGGCCGGGAATTCCGGTCCGCGAAAGGGGCCAACGTCCGCCCCTGTCCTGAAGCACTCTGATGAGGACGTCGAGGCGGTCACTGCCGACGGCGGTGCGCCGGCCACTGGCGAACTCCTCATGCAGTCGGCGCTTGTTACAGAGCCGTTACACAGGAAAGCGGAACCGTCGATACGGTCCGGGCGTCTAAGCTGGCGAACGGACACGTTAAGTGCGAAATACGGAGGACAGGAGCAATGAAGTGCACGGGACGGGCGGTTCTTACGATGTTCTGGATGACAATGGGGATCGCGGCTGTGGGGATCGTGGTCGCGCAGCCGGAGGAAGTTCCGGTTATTGAGGTCTTCACCGACGATTTTGTGTCCTGGGTGACCGTCGGGGACGCAGGAAACGAGGGGGAGCTCTCGGGCGAGGGCGCAGGGGGATTCGGCGCCGACCGTATCTGCGGACGCGTGGATTACGTCTACCACATCGGAAAATACGAGGTGACCAACCGAGAGTACTGCGCGTTGCTGAACGCCGTG
>Ga0111220_1006_pt1 | contig 18281 bp, 9 predicted proteins | sample DeeMarSWOR152_54_FD_80384 | JGI IMG/M metagenome (GOLD analysis project Ga0111220, IMG submission 80384) | Planctomycetes bacterium DG_58
TGCCAACACGGACCACACTCTGATGAGATTGACAACAATCATGGGTCTCGTCTCCTGGTCTTACCTACTACCAGCCCTCGCCGTGGGCACGTTGCTCTCCGCGTTGGTGGAGCCCTAGCAGGGGACGCTCTCCTGCCCCGGGTCGGTATACCATCCTGACAAAGGAGTGAGTTCCCTCGCGTCTCGGGTCAGAGACCGGAGATGACCCCGCTGCTCACGAACTGACGGGCAGTAACACCCGCGGCGAGACCGGGAGACGACGGCCAATAAGCCCATCTGAGGTGCGGGACCGCTCGTTCCGCGTGCTCGGGTGGGCTTTTTCTAATCTCGGGTCATGCCGAGATGCGAATTGGCCGACGGAAGCCGGGCTACCGGCGGAGGCCCCTCAGCCCCTTAGCTCAGGCGATGTTACCTCGGCAGAGACTCTCTCGCGTTCACGATTCGCCAGAATATGCTACCTGGCGTAGCATTTCTCACCTATCTCTACTTCGCCATATCTTCTCTGCCCACCTGAATGAGATCCGCCCTGAATGCCCCCTCAGACGACGCTTTTCTCTCGAAAGCAGGTGGCTCTGAAGGGAGTCCACGCATTCAGAGCCCGCGTCGCGAGTTCGGAGCAGGGCACAATGTTCAGTCTCGGTCCGTTGCGCACTGGCTCAGCCGTCAAATCGTTCGCCTTTCGATATGAGGTGCTGGTCGCCCTCAGATCCACTTCGCATAATAGTGAGAAAACGTAGTGCCTTCGGATTTCGCGTGAGAATATGAACAGCAGTGCGACACCGCGGGGAAGAGGCTCGACCGGCGCCGTCGACGGTCCGTGAGGGGAATCGCTTTGCCTTCACGGTGGGTGGGCCCATGGTTGGAATCTGACACGGTGGAGTTGGCCAGAGGCATTCGTCATCGGAGCCTTGAGGGTTTCCCCACACGTCCTAGTTACTTCTTGGAGCTGGCCTCGAGGGTGCTGAGGGAAGTTTGGTTGCGCCAGCAGCACCTCGGGGTTTGGCCATCTGGCTGGCCGCCTGATTTGGCGTTCTGGCTGCGACATCTGAGGAACATGATAGTCATGGCATTCCTGATGCTGCAGAGAGATATGACGCGACTGGATGTGCGCACTTTTCTCAACTTTTCTGTTGACACCGGCCAGCCGGCGTTGTAGGGTTCGTGTCCTGAGAGACTGACCTGACGCATTCCCGGCGAAGGGCTAGGAACGCGCCGAGGCCAGATGGAGGTTTGGCCATGCGGCGAGGTGGAGAGTGGTTCGCAGATTGTGGTGCAGGTCGTGCCTGGCGGCAAAACCCTAACAAGGGGGGCTCTGGGGCCAGAACCAGGTCTGTAGAACACAGCACGATAACGCAGAGTCGAACGGCTAGGCGTCTCCGCTCAGCGGCGAGTGGAGCCTGTAGCCGGTTTTTTCTGCTCCAGGCTTCACCGACCGCATCGACTGCATCATACACGGAGCTCGCACTAGGACTGCGCTAGTCGGAGTACACAAAGAAGGAACGGTATACGGAACTCGGAGGAACTCACAGGTGAGGGTGACTAGACGCATTCGCGGCGACACTTGGGGGCGCGTCGAGGCGAGGCGAGGAATGGTCATGCAGCGACGCGGAAATCGGCTCGTGGAGGTTGGCGCAGTGTGCAGGTGGTCGGAGGATTCTACTGAGAACGGGCCGAGGGATCGGGTTAAGCGAATAGAATATGACGAACGTAAACGGCTATGCGTGTCCAGCTAGCTGCGGCGGGCGGGAAGGTGGCCGTCTTGTGTTGAGTAGTGGCAGGTGAAAATTCTGTCGGTGGATTGTATCTTGCGCTCGGTTCGGGAGAAGAATCAGCTTCTCCCTCCAGGCAAGTACCTGGAAGATGGGATGTCGGAACCTGAGGATCCCTGAGAGAAAGTCCAAGTCGGAAGTAGAGCCAAAGGGTGCTGATAGGCTTGAGCTAAAGGGCAAGGGGTATGGATAGCGCGCTCCTAACTGGTGCTACGCAACCTGTGATTCCCTCGGCGGAGAGATAGCTCCTACCCCATCCGGTGAGATGGACGGAACGTGGTGAGCCCGTATTCCTCACTATGGGAACGTGAGTCGCAAAGCAGGCTGATGGGAATGCGGGTATGGGAATATGGAGGAAGCGAATGCCCGGCCGTAATGGTTGGGATAGAGGCATATGCCTTGAGCTGAAAGGGTGCAGACTTCCACGGGGTGCATGACAACAAGAAAGGGATGGTAAGTCTCATAGTCAGGAGAGCAAATGTATCCACCTGTATGGGTGAGATGTGCACCTGACCCCGCCATGGGAGAGACATCGTCCGGAGTATTGTTGGAGGAATCTCGCGAGGGATTGCCGCTCTGAGTGATATCAGGGTACCACGTGCTTGAGCCGGCTATGTTGAAAGGCGTACGGGCGGTTCCTAGGAGAGAGGGTGGCGTCAACGCCATCTCGTTATCCGACTGATGCACTAAGCCAAGTTTTCTTTAAGGAGGGTGGTAATGTCATGAAATGCAAAGAACTGATGGTTCGTAGGACTTTGTTCATCGCCATCTCCGGGCTGCTTTTCTTAGGCATAAGTGGATGTGGTTGGCTTCCTTTGAGGCCCGGAGATGTTAGTCCTTTGGGAAGAGATACCCAGGAACTCTCATCTTCGTTCGTCATTGAAGGCCCTAACTCGGTTCCATTCCAGCTCTTCAACGTGATCTCGCCGGGCACGATCCGGGCAGAGATCGTGTGGGAAGGCGAAATCGAGGAGCTGACGGTCTCACTGACTGGCCGGCGCCGACCCGAGTTGTCGTCCCCAACAGCTCTCTACGCTACGGCCACCGGTCCCTCCCCGATTAGGCTCTCCTACGACGTGACCGAGAAGGACTTGGCTCGGGGTGTGGGGTGGAGGCTCATCATCAGCCAGCGCGACGGAGCCGGGTCCGCCAAAGGCAGCGTGCGGATCCTGGTGCCGTCCGACGCAAGGCTGAGGAGAGCCTTCCAGCGAGAGAAGGTGGCCCTGCGAAGCGGAGACCTGTGGCCCAGTGCGACGCTCCAGGGTCGCTTCATGAGCGACCTGGCAGCAACTACGAAGAAAGGGCTGCACGCGATCATCTCGCTTAAGCGAGCGCTCACCTGTGATGAGGCGCGGCAGCTCGAACGGCTGGGGCTCATCCGTCAAAGTTTTCTGGCTGGTCGGAACTCCTATGGGTTCGTCCGGAAGGACATCAACCTCAAGCACCCGCTGATCGTTGACGTGCTCCGCCACATTACTCCTCTGGAGCCCGAGGACAAGGTGGATCCCCACGTCCTTCTCGGCAACTACCAGCGTTTCATCGTGACGCAACCTGGGGAACCAAAGAAGAACTACCTCCTGAACGTAGATGGCTCCCTCCAGCTCTCCGTGCTCTTTGCCGAGGACGTCTCCACCGAGCGGATTCAGGCAATCCTGAGAGCGGAAGCCGTCGAGTTCTCCTCGGTCACCGACGCCCTCTGGACGTGCAGGCTGCATCCGGCCAAGTTGACTGCGCTCGCCGGCCACGACGAGGCCGAGTGGATCGAAGCAGGCCCCCTCCCTCCTCTCCCGGAGAACAGCACGACGCGCCCGTTCATCGGCGTGGATGCTGTCCAGAACGCCAACATCAATGTCGGTGCCGGCACGATCGCTTACACCGGACTCACTGGCGCCGGCATCACCATCGGCGTGGATGACAGCGGGATCGACGCTAACCATCCCGACCTGAACGTAGTGGCTGATCGACCGGCGCGGGGTACACACGGGCACCACGTGGCCGGCATCATCGCCGGCAGCGGCGCCCAGAGTAACCAGAACGACGCGAACGGCAACCCCAACAATGGCACACCGTTCCAGTGGCGCGGCATGGCGCCTGACGGGGCGCTCATCGACTCGGATGATCTGGTCAACGCGGCCAACCTCCTCTCAGCGATCCAGAACAGTTCCCTCGACCTCACGAACCGCTCTGAAGCTGTAAGCCCGGACGGCGACTACAGCGCGGAGAATCGGACGATCGACCAGGAGATCCGCGGCGGGACGACATCTGGAGGCGTATCGGTGCCCCGCAGACTACAGGTGTACTCGGCGGGAAACGGCGGCACCAATGCTCAGTACGGCACTCAGTGGGACTACTTCGCGACCACCAAGCAGATCAAGAACGCCTTGGTCGTAGGCAATTGGGACGCTAGGCCGGGGTCCAACGACCTCGATGACGGAAGTAGCCTCGGGCCGGCCTACGACGGGCGGATCATGCCGGATCTTGTTGCCCCGGGAGAGGGCGTCATATCGACCGGCACCATCGGTGACGGCGTGTGCTGCCCTGTGGGGACAGACAACACGAACGGTTACGACGATTGCAGCGGGACATCTATGTCGGCCGCCGCGACCTCAGGCGTCGTCGCTCTCCTCCTTGAGGCGTGGCAGACGGAATACAGCACGCCGCACGGCACCACCATCGACGCCACGCCGCCCCTCCCCTCGACGCTTCGGGCGTTGCTCATCCAGACGGCGCAGGACGTCATCGACAACAATGTGAGGAACGGAACGAGCAACGAGGTCGACGCCGACAGCAATCCGGGCAACGGCATCGCTCCGGGCAATCCCACAGCAACGGCCGGTCCGGACTTCGCCACGGGGTGGGGCATCATCGACGCTCAGGAAGCCGTCGAGCTGATCGAGGACTGGCGGCTCGTCAACGGCAAGCGTGTGCCGAACCGGATCATTCAGGACGCAACGAACCAGGGCGGTAGTGTGGAGTACGATTTCGTCGTTGATCAGGTCGGACCGCTCCAGGTGACGCTCGCTTGGGACGACGTGGAGGCGGCCACGCAAAACCCGGCAACGAGCCCGCGACTGGTGAACGACCTCGACCTCGAGCTGGAGGACCCCAACGGGACCATCGTCTATCCGTGGCAACTCGGCCAGGAGATCCAGGACGTGAACGGCAACGTCCTCGCAGACAATGCCCAGCCTCCCGGCACGAACATCCAGGTGGACATTCCCATCCAGCCGGGTACCGGAGCGGGTGGCGGCGACTACATCCCGGCCAACGCCCTGGCAGCCGGGGGCGACTGGGTCGCCGGGCAGGGCAAAGACCATCTGAACAACGTCGAACAGGTCTTTCTGCAGAACGTACAACCGAACCAGATCGGGCACTGGACGATCCGAGTGCTCGGCTTCGACGTGCGTGACGGGGCTCAGGATTACTCGGTTGTGGGATTCCCCTACCCCGATCTCGCAGAACTCGTTGTCATGTGTACTGCCAAGGTCGGGCTCTCGCTCAATACGCCCATCCAGTTCACCTGGACAGTTCAAAATACCGGTCCGGTCGCATCCGGCGCTCCGGGTCAGACTTTTGACTACCAAGTCTGGCTTTCTCAAAACTTCTTCTTAGACGCAAGCGACGTGGCCCTGACCGACGCCAACCAAACACCGCTAGGACCCTTGGGGCCCAACGCGTCGGTGCAGCACACAAGTTCTGTAACGATCACGCAGGCGAACGCGGACGCTCTTTTGGGCCCGGGGACGACCCTCCAGGATCTCATCGACGCTGACATTTTCCTCCTGATCCAGGTGGACTCCAACCACGCGGTGCTCGAACATAACGAGGCCAATGTGACTTTCGTCCAGCTGGCCCGCCTGGCGGATGTCGCGCTCGTCCTGGATCGCAGTGGAAGCATGGGCGGAGAGGTTCCGGTCTCCAGTGGGACACAGCGCAAGATCGACATCCTCAAGGATTCTGCAAACCTCTTCCTCGATCTGATCCGGAAGGGTGCCGGAGATGAGCTCGCCGAGATCAGCTTCTCGGGCGGCATGGGCGCCAACAGCGTCACGACGGACTTCGGCCCGTCGGGACTGACCGCGATAACCACCGGGAACGTCGGGCAGGCCAGGGCTGCGATCGCCGCCCTGGAGCCTGGGCTAACGACGGACATCCGCGGTGGTCTCCAGCGGGGGCTGGACGTCCTGACGGCCGGCACGGCGACGGGTCACCGAAGAGTGCTGATCTTTTTCTCTGACGGGATGAAGACTGCCGGTGGGGATCCCACGGAGACTCCATTCCTTCAGCAGTTCGACAACAACGACGTCCACGTCTACTCAGTGGGCTTCGGCACGGAAGGGGGAACTGCTCACACGGGCATCGACGTGCCGCTCCTGCAGGCCCTCACAAATGCGAATTCGGGAGAGCCGGGCTTCTTCCACGTCACCGAGAGCGCGGTCGCTCTGGACAAGTTCTTCGTCAACGCGGTCGCTGGCGCGATGGACGCCACCGTGGTCGTAGACCCGGAGGCCGACATCGCATCCGGCGCGACCCACACCGTGAGCGGGTTCCTCGGTCAGCAGGACCTCGAGGCGACCTTCGTCCTGACGTGGGACAATCCGGACGCGGAGCTCGGCCTCCTCGTGCGCAGTCCCTCCGGACTCGAGATCAGCGAGACCAACGCGAGCGTTTTCGGCGGGGACGTGTCGTTCGTCGAGGCACCGGCCTACAAGCTTCTCACGGTCGAGCTCCCCCTCGAGGTCGGAGCCAACAAGCACCAGACAGGCCAGTGGGAGATGGCGATCAGCAACCACTGGCACTCCACGGTGCGCTACGCCGCCTCGATTATGGCGGAGTCCACGATCCGTGCACACGCGGGCTCGCCCCTTCCCGCTGGAAGCTCGATCCACATGACGAAGGCCCCGATACCAATCGTCACCACGATCACGGGACTCGGCGGCTTCCCCCTCGCGGGCGCGGCGACCAGCGTGACGGTGAACGTCCCGCTGATGAGCCTGGGTACCCTGCTGGCGTCGGCGAAGATCACCCCGGGGGAGCTATCCGAGATTCCGCGCGAGATCCATGGAGATCCCCTGAGCCAGGAGGAACGTCTTTACCTCGCCCTCCAGAGGCGGGTCAGGAAGACGAACCTACTGCCCCGCACTGACCGTGGGCCATTCGAGCTCGCCGAGGAGCGAGAGCCCGGGGAGTACACGGGCACTTTCCCCGACACGAGGATCGAAGGTATCTACAGTTTCCAGGTACGGCTCGACGGGCTGGCGCCGGATTGCCAGCCGTTCCAGCGGGAGCTTAGCTGGGCCGTCTCCGTGGAACCCGATCCGGATCCCCAAGTCACTCACTTGGACGTTGGCTGGCGGGATCCGACAGATCCACAGGGCGGCATCACGGTCACGGCGACTCCCATCGTTGCGGGCGGTGAGTTCCTGGGCCCTGGGCACTCGTCTGACATCTCCATCGAGATCGACGGTGTCCGGGAGCGTGAGACAGCGATCGTGGATGCTCTGGACGGAAGCTACGTTCGGGAATTCACGATCTCGGGGCGAGGGGTCGCCGCGGTCAGAGTAGAGGTCATGGGGGTGGGGCTTCCACCGGTCATTCTGGACATGGGCCTCCCGAGCGTGGTCGCGGTAAGGCCCGCAGGCGGCCGGAACGACGCCGCGCAGTCGGTTGTGGTATCATTGTCCGAATACGGGGACGCGGGACACGTGACTGGCGTGAGCCTCGTCGCAGGCCAAATCGTCGTTCCCCTCTCGGGCGTCGTCGTCCACGCCGAGAGACGCATCGTGAGCGGCACGGTTCCCCCCCGCCTCACCCCGGGGCTCTACAGGGTGCAGCTCGAGGGCGAGGCCGGTCACGGGCCGCACTCTCGCGGCGTCACTTACCGTGTCGCGGGACGCGGGAAGGATGTGCCTGTCGGGGTTTCCCGCCTTACCGAGGGCGCGCACAATCTCATGAAAGCTGCGACGCGCGCCGACGTCGCGAGTGAGCTGGCCGGCCTGCTGCGCCAACTGAGAGCGATCCCAGCGGGTCCCAGCCTCACCGATGAGTCGAGGCGTGCGGCAGTCGATCAGGCGATCGGGCTTCTCGGCGAGGGCCGCGAGAGGGTCCGACAAGACGACTTCCCGGCCGTTCTCTCCGCAGTGAACGGCGGCCGGATCGACGCCCGATTCGTGCCGACCGCGCCAGTCCGAACACCGGAGGGAGAAGGCGTTCGTGTAGCTCTGGGTAACGGAGTATCGGTCACGTTTGGTGAAGTTATTGCCTCCGGAGAGACTAAAGTGAACCTGCTAGAGGGTCCGATCAAGATCCCCGAGGAGCGTCGCGGGTCCCCACACGTTACTTATGACATCACAACCACTGCTCGCTTCGACTCGACTCAGTTTGTGGACATAGAGATTGAGTACGAGGACGGGGACTTCGACGACGAATCTCTTCTGAGGATTCTCCACCTCGAAGAAAACCAGTGGGTTGATCGCACTGTAGGGCTCGACACCGAGAACAACTTGATCCTGGCCCGGGTGAATAGCCTTTTCTTCTTCGTGATTGCTGCCGGGAAGGATGATCAATGAGTGCTTGTGCAAAGAGAAGGAACCAGACAGCTACCACTGGTTCATCAATCTGTTCGAGCTAGTTGAAGACCTGAAAGCATCGGTGAAGTACTTCATTTACGCTCTCGAGTTCGATCAGTCGTAGCTTGTGTATGGTCAACGAACGTGAGACAGTTCGAAATGGAACACGTTTGAGGTAGAGGGGAGGACTTCTCCCTTTCGGCTCGGCCCAGGAGTAGTAGAATCTCGAGGGAAAGGAGGTCAGCCTACAAGACACGGAATTCATAATGTCTAGGCCTTGCACCCTCAGGTCGATGCGCTACGTGACGATAGAGCGACTTCAAGGAAAGATCATGGGCGAGGAAAGCGTCGGACAAAGTCAGGTCGAGGCCAACGCTGGCGTTGCCGCGATGCGGCAGGGCAGGAAGGAAGAAGCCGGGCTGCACTTCTGGCACGCTCTCCAGTACCTCGACAACGTCCAGGATCTGAGAGAGCGGCGCAACCTGCTTAGTGAGATCTCCGAGTTCTTCTTCAATGCCGGGTTCGACGATCTGGCGTTGATGGCGGTGCTCGACGCCATAGAGTCGGACGAGCGGTTGGGCCTTGATCGCGGCCTGATCAAGGACGGCATGACGTACGCCAACATTCACACACGGCTGAAGAACCTGGAGCAGGCCGAGGCGCAGTACCGGGCTCTCATGGAAAGAGGCCTGAAGAGCGGCGACTACGCCAACGCCGCCTCCGCATCTACGAACCTCGCTGCAATTCTCGCTAACCACAATTACTTGGAAGAGGCGATCCAGCGTCTCGAAAGCAGCCTCGAATACTTAGCGGCGCAGAGCTTCCCCGACACCGAGATCAAGACCCGCCTTACGCTGATCCAGGTGTTTGAGCTGCAAAAGAGCGATCCTGAGCACACCTTCGACGCTGCCCGAGCGCTGCTGGACCGTTTCGCCGAGGGCCTCCCTCCGCAGTACCGCGAAGTCTTAGTCCAGTCTGTAGAGAGTGCGTTAAAGCGGTACACGCAGGATCGCCCAGATGTCGACAGGGAGGCGTGGAAGAAGCGGAGGTTCCCCGAGCTTTGCGGCACTTGATCCCTTTCAACTGCCGCCTCAGGAGTGGAACCATGGCACACCATGCGAATCTACTGATCGACGAGCTGGAGAAGATCCAGACGACCGATGAGATCCTCGCCGAGGTCGTGGTGCGTTGTGGCGCCGTCCTCGACATGCTCAAGGCTGTTCGCATCCTGCCCGAGCTGCGGGTGCTCGTGGTGGACTTCGACGCCGCAAATGAAGCGGTGCGAGCCTCCGTCTACCACACCGACAGCTCTAGGGCTGTGTTCGAGCCGCCCACCGTCGTCGTCAATGCCGCGTTCCTGCTCGAACTCGAGTCGGCGTTCCGCTCCTTTGACCTGTCCGAGTCGCTCCTCGGATGCCAATACCTCCGCAGCGATGAGGACCTGTTCGGCCTAGTTGAGCGAATCCGTCACGACCCAACCGCCTATCTGGCCCGGCTTCGCAGGCTCGGCCAGCAGGAGAGCAAGCGCGACCGGGCGTACATCGTCGAAACGCTGACCATGGTCGCGCTGTTCTTCATCAGCCACGAGATCGGTCATTTGGTCGACGCAGTGGACGAACGCAGCTACGCGACATTCCTGCAACCCGACGCCCCGCTTGAGCACCGGGTGGCCAACGCCGTCATCAAGCTGTGTCGCCACGCGGACGAGCTCGCGAAGTTCGGCTTCGACCTGCCGGGAGCTCAGAAGGCGGTCGACGAAGACAGCGAGATCCGTGAGTGGGAGCGCCAGCTGGCCAAAGAGATCGAGACGCTGAAGACTAACCATACGAAGTGGTTCGGCGACGAGGTCTCGGCAGACCGGCAGGCAACGGAACTCTTGACGAGCTACCTCAACGACTTGGCCCGGAGCGATCCATTCCTCGCGGACCAGTACCGCTACGTAGTCGTGAAGGGGTTGTTCGCCGCCGCGCTGTACTCTTGGTACGGCGACTTACTCCTGTTCGGCCGTAAGATGGGCATGGACCAGGCCCCGGATGCCCGGACCCTCATGCTGCGGATGATGCAGGAGCGAGAGACTTATATCCGGGCCGCGTCCCTGTTCGGGGAGGTTCACCGCTTCACACTGCTCCGTGCCACCTTGGCCATCGAGGCCGTCATCCGGGCAGGCAGCGACTTCTTCGACCGTAAGGACGACAGCAAGACAATCTGGTGGTCCCGCGAGCGCGCCGATGGGGATTCCCGGCGAGATGACACGCGCAAGTGGTGGGAGAAAATCTTCGTGTGGCGACCTGACCAGAAGGTCGAAGATCGGGATGTGCTGCGGGACTGGTGGCAAGCGGAGTCGCTGCAGCGCTACTACCTCCTGTGCGTCATGATGGACACAGCGGTCAAGATCGCCTATACGGGCTGCGCGACCGGTTGGATCCTGGACGTCGACCGCAAGCGCCGGTCGCTGCAGTTGTTCATGATGAACTTCGAGTCCATCGGCGTGGCGGTCCAGAGGCTGCGCCGGATTCAATGAGGAGCCTCGAGAGGAAAGGGGTGATAGCAATGCCGACCGATCCATGGCTGAACTACCTCGTGATAGGTGCTGCCATCGTCGCTGTTGTGGTCGCGGCGATCCTGGTACGACGAGCCCGGCCGCGCTCGGGTGGCGATCACGGTGGCGCGAGCCGCATCTTGGAGCGCGGGTGGCAGTTCTATTTCGCGCCCACGACATTGGAGCCTCCCGGCACGCTGTTCCGGATCGACGCCGACCACAGGCGCTACATCGTCGAAACGCTGCTGGTAGAGGCCCAAGTCGGCGAGGAGGCGTTCGGAGAGTATACGGAGAGCGTGACGGCGGGTCTGGGCATTCTGGCCCGCTTCCTAGGCCTCAAGGGCATCAACGTTAACGCTAGCACGGCGAAGACCGAACAGCTAGTATTCAAGTTGGACAAGCCGGAGCGGGAGGTCGTGAACGACCTGGACCTGGATAAGGTATTGCGTCCTTTCCTGAAGGACCTGGACTACCGCGTCGACAACCGATACTTCGTGATCCGGGAGTGCAGGAAGGCGACAGGTATCACCCATCATCTGACCCAAAGCCAAGTAGACGACCTCGGCGGAGAGGCGACCCTGGCCGATCGCCTCGCCCTGGAAGGTACGCTCTTCAAGTCCGAAAGAAGGGGCGAGTTCCTGCTCGAGAAGAATTTCGACCAGCCCATGCGAGTCATGTTTCTCCCTGAAGAGATCAAGCCCGTTGGCGCCAGTCTGGCCCGCGCCCGGCCCGAGCTTGGACTCGTGCCCGTGAGCGAAACGCTGATATGGGAGGAGGGCTAGAGCTGGTCCGTCCCCAGGGGGGAGAAGAGGCAGATCCTCTTGCTCCTTTGGGTCTAGAGGGTGGAGGAGTAGCAATGGTGGCGGGACCGCTTGAGATTAGCTTCTGCTTTGGCCTAACAGTCGCTGCAGCGGGCCGCCTCCGGCGACCGCTGAGTTCCGGCGTCTGATATGACTTCCGATGTCAAGGGGTACATCCAAACTTGCCCGACTTTCTGTCTTGACAGCAGCTGGCGTTGTAGGCTCTTTGTCGCGAGAGAGACTGACCTGACGCATTCCCGGCGGCACTTGGGGAGGCGCCGAGACCGGATGGAACTACGGCCGTGCGGCGACGTGGAAAACGGCTCATAGAGGTTGGTGTAGAGTGGGTGCGGCGAACATACTGAGAGCGGATGTATCGATTCGCTCGAACCAAATGAATATAGCGGACGTAGACGCTTACGAATCTCAAGCTCCCTTAGGGGGGTGGGTGAGGCGTTGGTGGGATATGAGGCCGGCCGATGTCTATTATGGACGTGTAGAGAAAGCGCTTGCGCAGCGGCGGGCGATCAAAGCGAGGACGATGGCCGAGCGGAGACGGCGATGTCACGCACGGAGCACTGAGTGCATGAGGTCAACTTCACAGAAGGCAAGAGGCAGACTGCGGAGCAGACTGAACGGAGGGAAGCGTCTTACCCGAAAAGAGCCAGAGTGTCTCATTTTCGGTGACGACGTACGGCAGAAATAAGAACAGACTATCGCTTAAGGAAGCTATGAAATGACTACTCGAAGAATGACGATTATTGCGCAGGACCCGTCCATCAAGAATTCGGACGGTGAGATACTCAGAACACGGGTCAACATACCGTATGAAGAATTGGGTCCAGGGCCGCGTGGATACCGAGTGCACGTTGTGGACTACGATTCCTCCCAGCGGGTGTTGTATCACCCATTCGACCCGGGAGATGACGCAGATCCGTTCGAGAATGCCTCGGATTCCAGGCTTCTCGAAGATCCTGCATTCCACGCCCAGAATGTTTACGCGATTATCATGCGACTGCTATCGCGGTTCGAGGGTGCACTTGGTCGACGTATTCCATGGGGATTTGGGGTCCAGCAGATACATGTAGCGCCTCATGCGTTTGCCGATGCGAATGCCTACTATTCTGAGGATGCTCAGGGACTATTTTTTGGCTACTTTCCTGGTGTGAATGGAGAGATTGTACTTACCTGTCTGTCCCATGATGTGGTTGTGCACGAGGCGACTCATGCTCTGCTCGATGGGCTGCGAGAGACATACACTGTCCCTTCACATCCCGATCAAGCGGGGTTCCATGAGGGGTTCGCAGATGTAATCGCTCTTTTGTCCGTATTTGGGCTAAGTGACGTGGTAAGGGCTCTATTGCTCAAGAGAGAGTCGGAAGCCAACTACATACCTAAAGATGACCTGAGGGCAAGGGTTCTACGCACCAATGTGCTTCTAGGCCTTGCCGAGCAGTTTGGTAATGAGGCCAGCAGACATAGAGCGGACTGCTTGCGTCGAGCAGTAAGCCGTAGACCTAGGAAGGATGCTCTGCGAGATCTCGTTTTTGAAGAGTGCCATATCCGGGGAGAGATCTTGTCGGCGGCGGTCCTAAATAGTTTCATAGAAGTTTGGACAAGGCGGCTGGAATCATGGCTACCCACCGGAGATGAAGTAGTGCCAATTGATCGGGTAGTTGAAGATGCTTACGATGCCGCAAGTCACTTGCTGACAATGTGCATACGTGCTCTAGACTACTGTCCGGTGGTTGATATTACTTTTGGCGATTTCTTGTCAGCTCTTCTCACGGTTGATCTTGAGCTTCTTGTGGATGATGGTAAGTACAAGTATCGTCAGATCCTAAGAAATCAGTTCGAACTATGGGGAATCAATCCTGCTTCTGGAGCGGAAGATCAAGTGCGAGCTGGGGAGGTGCCGGAATTAGGAATATGGGAAAGGCCCTCATCTGATACACCTCTCAATTACGAATGTGTTCACCGGGAATCCCTCGAAAAAGACATGAACGAAGTCTTTCGGTTTCTGTGGGAAAACAGAAAACAGCTAGGCATTTTTGACAACGCTTATACCTGGATCATTTCTCTCCGTCCTTGCGTACGGGTCGCGCCGGATGGTTTTGTATTGAAGGAAACTGTGTGCGAATATCGACAGACACTCGATCTGCTGGCAAGCCAATTACGCAGTGTCTCTGATGGCATGAAGAAGCCAGAAGGTATGCCAGACGATACGCACGTTCGACTCAACGGGGGAGGTGTGCTCATCTTCGATGATTTCGGTCATTTGAAATATCATATACGGAGCAGGATCGATAACGCGAAACGCCAGAACTCACGCCTGGAATATCTCTGGAGGAATGGGATTCGTGATCGTAACGGGCGCTATGGATTCAGTGACGGCTCTCCGAAGGGCCGACGTTTTGCCCTAATGCATATGAGAAGAGATGGAAGAACTGAATTACCAGCGGAGTGGGAAGATGACCAGCAATAAGAGGAACAAGCCTGTTCGACAGAAGATGCCAGAGCAGGTGAGAATCGCGATGTATGATGTAGGTTTTGGGGACTGTTTCTTACTCAGTTTTTCTTATGCGGATGGGGAAGCGCGACGTGTTTTGATCGATTGTGGATCAACCAGTGAAAACAAGAAACATATGTCCCAAGTGGTGAACATATTGGTGGACGACTGTGAAGGGCACATCGAGGCTATCGTTGCCACGCACCGACACAGAGATCACATTAGCGCCTTCGGGCTGAAGGGTCTTGGCGAGAAACTCGAGAAGCTAAATCCAGAAATTGTGATACAACCATGGACAGAGCATCCTGACGCTGAAGAAGCTGCGATTGAAGCTCCTTCTGTATTTACTGCCGGTGCCGTCAGACATCTCAGAAGCCTTGACGCTGCTCAAGAATTCGCAGAACATCTGATCAATCGTCCAAACAACATTCTGAGCGCAGCTGGTCCCCGTACGAGAAGTCGGGTCGTCCGTTTGGCCTCATTGAGTATCCCGAATAAGAAAGCAATCGAGCGATTAACGAGAATGGGTAAGAAGCACGCTTATGTTCATTCCGGTAGCCAATCTGGGTTGGAACGACTATTACCTGGTGTGCAAGTTTCAGTACTTGGCCCTCCAACATTGACACAGACTCAGAGTATCCGTAAGCAGACGCAGTGGGACGAAGATGAGTTTTGGAAACTCTTTGCGCGAGTTGCTGCCATCAGTGCGTCTAACATTGCCACAGCAAGGGGGAGGTCAGATCTGTTTCCGAAGGCGCGGACTGACACTATTGCAAAGTCTCCATCTTATGTGAAATGGCTGATAAAGCGATTGGATCGAGCGCAGTTGCATAATGTACAACGGATTGTGCGCGCACTTGACAGAGCACTCAATAACACAAGCGTGATTTTGCTGTTCAAGATCGGAGACAAGATGTTACTTTTCCCTGGGGATGCTCAGCTAGAGAACTGGCAGTATGCACTCAAAGACCGAAAGCTGAAGAGACGATTGAGCAAGGTTCTGCTATACAAGGTCGGACACCATGGAAGCACAAACGCTACTCCTAAGTCTCTATGGAACCTCTTTGCTCGTCGGAGTGCAAACGATGGCCGTCTGATCTCGTTGCTTTCAACGAAAAGAGGTCACCATTCAGAAGTGCCTAGAACATCGTTAGTCAAGGCCCTGGAATCAGAAACCGTGTTGCATTCGACGCAAGGATGGCGTAGGAAACTGAGAGAGGAGTATACTATACTCGAATAACTCTTAACAGGTGAGTCTACCGAATCGGCCCACCTAGCTTCTCTGGGTACCCAGAAAGAACGCACCGAGGAGTTCGCCGAAGCTTCGGGTCACTCCTCGGAGTGGAGCAGTGGGAGTTAGGCTGCGGGGGAGATCTGTCAGCCCCTTGGCTCAAGCGATGGTGCCGTGGCGGAGGCTCTCTCGCGTTCACGATTTGTCAAAATGCGCTGCCTGGCGAGGCATTTGGCACCTATCTCCAGCTGGTCATAGTCTTTTGTCCCTACCTGAGTCACATCCGCTGGGAATATCCCCTCAGATGACGGTTTTCTCGCGAAAGCGGGTGGCCTTGAAGAGAGTCAGCGCATTCAGCGCGCGCACCGCCGGTCTCGCCCTTCTCCCGCTTTGCCTCGCTCCATTTCTATCGTGATCGGTCTGTTGGCGGCTCAGCGAGCCGCGCGAGCTAGCCGGCAACATCCTTCCATCTCGCCCGGCGAGGGTGCCTCGCTCCAGGAAGTCATGGTTGGAGTGGAAGCCGCCTCGAGGATGATTGTTCGTATCTCGAGCGTTGCCAAGAGAGCCGCAGAAATCCAGCGAGCTCTTGAGATCGAGATGAAGCAGGAGGTATTCGATAGAGTGGTCCGCACGATCTCGGGTGCATTTGATTACGCCAACCGTTTCGAGACACCTGAAGAGAGACGGGAAGCATTCGCGAATCGACTCCGCATTCTTGCTGTGAATGTCAATGGCGAGGGGGATCAAGCTGAGCAGAACCATCCCTACTTAGAGTCGAAGCCCAGTCCCTGCAACTAGGGTCCTTCGCCTTTCTCTCTGGAGGCGCGCTCGGCAAACGTGTCCGCAGGTCATTGCGGCGCAAGGTATGATCGTGCTCTGGGGATCGGCCGAGGAGCGACGTGAAGTGAAGCGCTTTCTCAATGTCAAACAGCTCTCGGAGCTACTGGCTATTGCTCCCACCACCATCTATCAGTGGGTACGGGAAGAGAGAATCCCGTACCACCGTCTCGGACGGTTGGTGAGGTTCGCCGAGGACGATATCGATTCCTGGCTCCGGAAGAGGCAGCAGAATCCGCGAGGTCGGGGGACTGAGGATCTCATAGATTGAGAGGGTCCATGAGGAGTGCAGAAAGAAGGTGCGCTGATTCCGAAGATGATTCGTGGTGCAGGGGAGTGCCGGAGCGTCATCGCCAATTAGGAACCAGACTCGATTATCCACAGGAGCTTGGATCCTCGCGAGTGAGCGTTATCCCCCGCTTGCGTTGCCAACTTCCTCAGTTCCGTCGGTGACCGTTCATCCTGCGGCGTCGGTGTCCGAGCTGTTTCATCTTGACGCCGTCTTGAGGAGTAGGTTACGATGAGAAGCAGGGGGATTCATCACGAGGGCTTTTCCGCCGGAAGGGGCCGATGGCCTCCCGCCAAGGGGAGTGCCTGCGCCACCGTGGTGACTCCTTCGACAGTCAAGTCCGAAATCTTGTGTAAATTGGTTCCGTATTCTTGGGATGGACCGGGTGATCGGATAGAGTGCGAAGCGAGCTAGGCTCACCCGGCCCCGCCTCAGCGATGGCTACCTCCTGATTGTCGGACAACAAGGACATGTCAAGATACCGCCTGCCGGTCATCCATTCTTCGTCCTGTTCCTGGCACAGGGCAGAGACAAGGCGCAGGCAGGAGGCTCGATGGGGAAAGATTCGAACTACTCGTGTGCGGCGGCGAATCTCCTGGTGCAGCCGCTCCTGGCCGTTGGTCGTGCGGATGCGGCGACGGTGTGCCTCAGGGAACGAGAAGACCGCGAGGGTCTCGGGGCCCTCGGCTTCGAGCCATTCGGCCAGTTCCGGATAGTTCGGGCGCAACTGGTCGACGAGCTCACGAAGCCGCTCTTCAGCCTGCGGGCGGTCGGGTGCATCGTAGACATTCCTGAGGGCTCCTAACACCCAGCTGCGGTCGCGGCGGCGTAAGCGGATCATCAGATTGCGCATGAAGTGAACCTGGCACCGTTGCCAGCAGGCACCCTGGAAGAAGCGGTCGATCGCCCGGCGAAGCCCCTCGTGGCGGTCGGATATGACTAACTGGACCCCTCTCAGACCACGGTGGTACAGCCGGCGGAACAGCTCCGCGTAGTCTGCCTCATTCTCGCTGTGATTGACATCGACTGCCAGAATCGATCGGTAGCCGGCGCCATTCACCCCGACGACGGTGACCGCTGCCATGCTGACGACTCGACTATCGTGACGTACCTTCTCATACCGTGCATCGACGAACAGGTAGGGCCACTCCCCCTCGAGCGGGCGGGTGCGCCAGGCTTCGAGCTGGCCGTCCAGACCGGCTGCCAGCGAGGAGACCATGCTGCGGGAGAATGAACTGCCACACAGCGTCTCAGTGATCTCAGTAACCTTGCGGGTGGAGACCCCTTGGATGACCATCTCCATCAGTGCGAGCACCAACGCCTTCTCATTGCGCTGATAGCGACCGAAGAGTGAGGGCTGAAAGGTGCCTTTGCGGTCACGGGGAACCAAGAGCTGGATAGGCCCCACCCGCGTCTTCACCGTTCGAGGATAGCCGCCGTTACGATACCCTTTGCGCCGCTCGGTCCGTTCATAGTGATCGGCGCCCAGGTGAGCGGCAAGTTCGCCCTCGAGGAGCTGCTGGAGAGTCTCCTCAACGATGCCGCGCAAGAACTCAGGATCATCAAGGAGAATCTGTTGCAGATCCGACGGATTCGTGCTAGCTTGGGATTGAGCCATGGCGAGTTCCTCCTGTACCTAAGGGTGAATGGTTATTACCCCAAGATACAACGGAACCGCTGTGGCTCAACACCTTTCTACACCCGGTCTGCGATTTTACACAATATTAGGGACACAACC
>Ga0111220_1035_pt1 | contig 17488 bp, 10 predicted proteins | sample DeeMarSWOR152_54_FD_80384 | JGI IMG/M metagenome (GOLD analysis project Ga0111220, IMG submission 80384) | Planctomycetes bacterium DG_58
TCGCACTCGTGCCGGATTCGGCACACGGGACGAACCCCGCAAGCTGCACCCTCGCCGGACTCGACGTGCGGGAGGTGAAATCCGCTCGCAATGGGCTTCTGGACATGAAGAGCTTCCGCGAGCAGTTGAGCGACCGCGTCGCGGTGATGATGATCACCAACCCGAACACGCTCGGGCTCTTCGAACGCGACGTCCTCACCATCGCTCGCGAGCTCCACGACCACGGGGCACTGCTCTACCTCGACGGGGCGAACCTCAACGCCATCATGGGCGTTGCGCGGCCGGGGGATTTCGGCGTGGACGTGATGCACCTCAATCTGCACAAGACGTTCGGCACGCCCCACGGCGGCGGCGGTCCGGGTGCGGGTCCCATCGCGGTGAAAGACGCACTCGCGCCTTACCTGCCCACGCCGGTTGCACGTCGCGACGCGGCGGGCCGGGCTTTCCTCGATGACGACAGGCCCGAGTCCATCGGGAAGGTCCGGAGCTTTTACGGCAACGTGGGCGTGATGGTGCGGGCGTACGCGTATATCCGCGCCCTCGGGGCGGAAGGCATCCGCGAAGCGGCCGAGCGCGCGGTGCTCAACGCCAACTACCTGCTCAGGAAACTGGCCCCACGGTATCCCGTTCCCTACGGCGAGCGCTGCATGCACGAGTTCGTCGCAACCGGCGAGCCCTTCCTCGAGCACGGGGTCAAGACGCTCGACATCGCAAAGCGGCTCATCGATTACGGGATGCATCCGCCGACGATCTACTTCCCGCTCATCGTCAGGGAAGCGCTGATGATCGAGCCGACGGAGACCGAATCCAGGGAGACGCTGGACCGGTTCGCCGACGCGATGCTCAAGATCGCCGAGGAAGCGGAAAGGTCGCCCGAGATTCTCCTCAGCGCCCCGAACACCACCGAGTTCTCACGCTTCGACGAGGTCGCCGCCGGACGCAAACCCCGCCTGCGCTTCGAGCCCTCGAGACTCTTCTGATGCTGCTTTGTCGACTTGGTCACTTTAGCGTCCCGAAGGGACGCGTGGATTTAGCCGGGGGCCCCCGGCCAAATCCCATCCGCCCCTGCGGGGCTGAAAACAACGCCCCACCGGCCCCAAATCGGCAGTTACGGCCTGCTCTGGCGGCTGGAGGAAAAGCCAGGAAAAAACTGTGTAAGGACGGGGCGGATTCGGCAACTAATACTGACCAGTCAGTTTCATTGGGTTCCCCGGGGTTCTGGGGGGTGGCGGTCATGGCGGCAAGGGACAGGCGTGCGGACATCATGCGGGCGGCCGAGAAGCTGTTCACCAGCCGACGGTATCACGAGATCGCCTTAGACGACGTGGTTCAGGAGGCGAAGGTCGGAAAGGGCACCATCTACCGCTACTTCCGGAACAAGGAGGACCTGTTCTTCCAGACCGCGAGCAGCGGGTTCGAGGAGCTTTGCGAGTGGATCGCGCGGAAGGTTCCGGAAAACGGGTCGTTCACGGAGCAGCTTGTCGGGGTATGTCGAAGCATCAGCGAATTCTTCGCGAAACGTCGTCAGCTCTTCCGGATGATGCAGTCGGAGGAGGCACGGATGTATTGGCGTCGCGGGGAGGTCCGCGAACGCTGGCTTCAGCAGCACAGGAAGCTGGTCTCGGCGGTGGGACAGATCGTCCAGAAGGGCGTCCGCGAGGGTCGGGTGCGAAGCGACATCCCGGGGGAAGTCCTCGCCAGTTTCCTTCTGGGGATGCTGCGGACACGGACCCGCACGTTGTCGGACGTGCCGACGGGGATGCGACCGGCGGAGCTGGTCGTCGATCTCTTCTGCCACGGCGCAGAGAAGAATCTGAGGGACACCCCGTCTGACGGGACCCACGTACAGGAATGACCCATGCGAAGTGTCAATAGACGCAGCGTCGAGAAGGTGCTCATCGGGGTGTGGATGGTCGCGTGCGTGGGATGTCGTCAGCCCGCGTCCTACCGCGTGGAGGCGGACCGCGTCGCCACGGAGATTATCCGCAACAAGCAGAAGCAGGCGCTGGGGAAATCGGAGCCGTTCACGATCGAGCCGCCGGCGAACGCGCTGAGGCGTCGGCTGCTGCTGGGCCAGCGGCTGCCCTACGCGGGGAACGCGTCGCTCGGCACCGGCAGCCTGCCGCGTCCCGAGCACTGGCCCGAGAAGGAGTACCCCCCTCTGCGGGAGGGTGCGACTGCTTCGGCGGCGCCCGCGGCCGACAACGAGACGTTGAAGCTCACGCTGATGGACGCGCTTCAGGTGGCGGCCGCGAACAGCCGGGATTACCAGAGCCAGAAGGAGGACGTCTTCCGCGCGGCGCTCGACCTGGACCTCGAAAGCGATGAATTCCGCAGCACCTTTGCGGGGGCGTTGGAGTCGGTCACCAGTGCGGACCTGAGCGGAAGCTCGGCGGTGGTCGGCGTCGAAAGCGGGGCCTCGCTCGACTGGTCACGCAGGCTCCAGAGCGGGGCCGAGCTCACCGCCGGGATCGCGTTGGACCTCGTCAAGCTGCTGACACAGAGCCGGGAGTCGTCGCTCGGCGTCCTCATGGACGCGACGATCTCCATTCCGCTGATGCGGGGAGCGGGCCGGCACATCGTCGCGGAACCCATGACCCAGGCGGAGCGGGACGTCATCTATGCCGTTCACACGTTTGAGCGGTACAAGAAGACGCTCGCGGTTCGCGTGGCCAGCGGGTATCTCTCGGTGCTGCAGCAGCTCGACCAGGTGAGGAACGCGGAAGACAACTACCGCCGGGTGATTGCCGGTGCACGTCGCGCGCGACGGCTCCAGGACGCCGGGGAGTTGGACGATATCCAGGTCGGCCAGGCGCGTCAGGAGGAACTGCGCGGACGGGACCGGTGGATCTCGGCACAGCAGAGCTACGCCCGCAGTCTCGATTCGTTCCGGATCACCCTCGGACTGCCCCCGGACGCCCGGGTCGATCTGGACCGCAAGGAACTGGACCGTCTTGCCGAGACGGCGAGAGCCGTGCTGGCGAAAACGTCGGACGAAGCGCCCGCAGGTCCTCGAAGGGCGGAAGCCGAAGCCGAGGCGGTGCCGGCGGACGCCAAGATCGAGCTGGTGCCGCCGAGTCGGGAAGGAGGCGGGGCGCTCGAGATGGAGCCGGACAAGGCCGTCCGCATTGCGTTGGCCAGACGACTGGACCTCCGCACCGCACAGGGTCGGGTGTACGACTCCCAGCGCGGGGTGATCGTGGCGGCCGACGCGCTGCGGGCGGGCGTGGAGCTCGAAGGCGCGGGAGGCTTCGGCGAGAGTCGCAGTCTCGGTTCGGCCGACCAGTCGAACGCCCGGATTCGTCCCGAGAAGGGGTCGTACGGGTTGGGAGTGCTGCTCGAGTTGCCGTTCGAACGCACCGCCGAGCGCAACACGTATCGCGAGAGCTACATCTCTCTGGAACGGGCGGTGCGCAGTGCACAGGAACTCGAGGACGAGATCAAGCTGGAGGTAAGGGACGCACTTCGGAAACTCCTGCGCTCGCGTGAGGGCTTCCGTATCCAGGCCCAGGCCGTCAAGCTGGCCGAACGTCGAGTGACCGGCACCCAGCTTTTCCTGGAGGCCGGGCGGGCACAAATCCGTGACGTCCTTGAAGCGCAGGAGGCGCTGGTGTCGGCGCAAAACGAGCTGACGGCGGCACTGGTGGACTATCGTGTGGCGGAGCTCGAGCTTCAGCGCGACATGAGCGTGCTCGAGGTGAATGAGAAAGGACTCTGGCGTGAATATAAACCCGAATAGCACGGTTTCCGTGAGGCCCCGACGGTCCCTCGTCAGACGCGGTTGGGTCCGGGGTGTCGTCCTGATCGTGGGCTTCACCCTCGTCGCCGCCGTCGTCTGGACGAGGTGGCTTTCCCCCGCCGAGAACGACGACCCCCTCGCCCTCTTCACCGTCGTGCGCGGACCGCTCGTGGTGGACGTCAGCCAGTCGGGACAGATCCAGAACCGTGACCTCGTCAAGGTCCGCAGCGAGGTCGAGGGCAGAAACGCCATCATCGAGCTGGTCGAAGAGGGCAAGCACGTCAAGGAAGGGGAGCTGCTGGTGCGACTCGACTCGAGCGGGCTCCTGGAGCAGAAGGAACAGCAGGAGCTCTCCGTTCTGAAGGCCGACGCGGCCTACGTCCAGGCACGGGAAAACTTCGAGGTGACGAAGAGCAAGGCCAAGAGCGACGTGGACAAGGCGGCACTCGACTACAAGTTCGCTCAGATGGACCTGAATAAGTACAAGGATGGCGATTATCCCGAGGAGCTTAAAAAAGCCAAGGCCGACATCCTCATCGCCGGAAAGGAACTCGATCAGGCCCAGGAGAAAGTCAAGTGGTCGGAAACCCTCGCCAAAGAGGGCTACATCAAGGACACGGAGCTCGAAGCCGACCGACTCGCCTTGACCCGCAGAAAACTCGACCTCGAACTGGCCGAGTCGAGACGAAAGCTCCTCGAAGAGTATACCTACGGCAGAACGGTGGAGGAACTCAAGAGCAACGTGGAGCAGACCAAAGCGGCTCTCGACAGGATCGAGCGCAGCAGCAAGGCCGACGTGATCCAGGCCGACGCCGAGCTGCAGAGCAAGCAGAAGGAGTTCAACCGTCAGAAGGAGAGACTGGCGAAGCTCGACGAGCAGATCAAGAAGTGCACCATCACCGCACCGGTTGCGGGGATGGTGGTCTACGCGACGACCGGCGGGGGAAGACGCTGGAGCCAGGCCGAGCCGCTTGCCGAGGGAACCGAGGTCCGTGAGCGTCAGGAGCTGATTCACCTCCCCGTTTCCACCAAGATGATGGCCGAGGTGAAGATCCACGAATCCAGTCTGAGGAAGATCAAGGCGGAACAGCGCGTGCGGGTGACCGTGGACGCGGTGAAGGGAAAGGTCTACTGGGGTCGCGTTGCCAAGATCGGACTCCTTCCCGACCAGCAGAGCTGGTGGCTCAACCCCGACATGAAGGTCTATAAGACCGAGATCTACCTGGACGGCGCGGCGGAGGACCTGCGTGCCGGGATGAGCTGTCACGCTGAAATCGTCGTGGCGACCTATGACGATGCGATTTACGTCCCGGTGCAGGCGGTGGTCCGCGTGAACGGTCGGCCGACGGCCTACGTGGTCGAATCCGGGGAAGCTATGCCTCGGACGGTCGAGCTCGGACTCGACAACGATCGGATGGTCCGGATCGTCGAGGGGCTCACGGCCCCCATGACCACGCAGGTGGCCGGAGCCGCCGAGGGGGTCGCGCCGCCTCCCGAAACGGGCGTCGGCGGGGGTGCCCCGCAGCCGAGTCCCACTCAGGGGGCAGGTCCCCCCGAGGGGGCGGGTCCCGACCAGGGAACGAGCGCCGGTCAGGAGCAGACGACCGCTCAGCCTGCGTTTGATCCGAGCAGGCTCCGTGGGATGTCGCGCGAAGAGCGACGCAAAATCCGCGAGAACCTCACCCCCGAACAGCGTCAGCAACTGATGAGAAGACGCCGGCGGCCGAGGACGACGGAATCCGGCGCGGAAGGTGACGCCGCCGGACCTCCACGGGAAGCCCCGACACCTCCGAGGGAAGCCCCATGAGACGCGGGAGCGAGAACGGTTCTCCACGTGCGGGTGCGACGAACGGGACGCTCGTGCGTCTCGATGGGGTGCACAAGATCTACCAGATGGGCCTGACGGAGGTCCACGCCCTCGCGGGCGTCACCTTCTCCTTCGAGGAAGGGGACTTCCTGGCCATCGTGGGACCGAGCGGGTCCGGGAAAAGCACCCTGCTCAACCTCCTCGGCTGTCTCGACCGTCCCACGCGCGGACGATATTTCCTCAAGGGGCACAACGTCGGCGAGATGGACGACAACGCCCTCAGTGAGCTGCGTCTCCGCGAGCTCGGATTCATCTTTCAGAGCTTCAATCTCATCCGGCAGTTGACGGTCCTGGAGAACATCGAGCTGCCGCTCTACTATCTGGGATGGGAGTCGGCCGCGAGCATGGAACGTGCGGCCGAGCTTGCGGACGCGCTGGGACTGGGCGACCGCGTGGGCCATCGTCCGGCGGAGCTTTCCGGCGGTCAGCAGCAGCGCGTGGCGATCGCACGTTCCCTCGCCAATGACCCCTCCATCATCCTCGCCGACGAGCCCACCGGAAACCTCGACTCCGCCACCGGACAGCAGATCCTCGAACTCCTCGTCCGACTCAACCGACAGGGGAAAACCATCGTCATGGTGACCCACGAGCGCGACGTCGGTGCGTTTGCCACGCACCGCGTCCACATGCTCGACGGACTCATCGACCGTGTCGAGGTGGACTGATGCATCGACTCCGACTGGTTCGTGCGGTGCTTCTGGGCGTCAAGAACCTGATGCTCCACAAGCTGCGTTCGCTGCTGACGGTGTTGGGACTGGTCTTCGGCGTCGGCAGCGTCATCGCCATGCTCGCCGTCGGCGAAGGCGCCAGCGGAGAGGCCCTCGAGCAGATCCGAAAACTCGGCAGCAACAACATCATCCTGGAGTCGGTCAAACCGGTCGAGCAGGAAAAGGATACCGGGCAGCAGTCGCGCACGAACCAGTACGGACTCCTCTACGCCGACGAGAGACGCATCCAGGAATCCTTCGCGACCATCGTACGCACGGTCCCCGTCAAGGCGATCCGGAAGGACGGACGACTCGGCGAGCGCACACAGGAGCTGCGCATCGTCGGGACCACACCGGACTGGTTCCGGCTCGTCAGACGTAAACTCATCGCCGGCCGAACCATCAACTGGGACGATGCCTCCGACTATGGCGCCGTCTGTCTGCTCACCGAGAAGGGGGCACGAAAACTCCTCGTCACCGAGCACGTCGTCGGACAGCCCATCCGCATCGGAGGGGAATACTACGACGTCGTCGGCATCGTGAGGAACGAGGAGGGAAGCGGCGGCGCCCAGACCCCCGACCTCGAAGAGGACGCGTACATCCCCCTGACGACCGTCAAGGAGCACTACGGCGACCTCGACGTGCGCAGGGCCGCCGGGTCGTACCAGCGCGAACAGGTCGAGCTGCACCTCATCCTGGTGGAGGTGGACCATAGGGACCACGTGGAGAGCACCGCCCGGGCGATCGAACGCATGCTGCAGCTCTTCCACAAAAAGATAGACTACCGTCTCCGTGTGCCGCTGGCCCTCTTGAGACAGGCCGAGGCGACAAAGCGCACCTTCAACATCGTCCTCGGCTCCATCGCCGGCATCAGTCTCTTGGTCGGCGGCATCGGCATCATGAATATCATGCTCGCCACGGTGACCGAGCGCACCCGCGAGATCGGCATCCGACGTGCCATCGGCGCCAAGCAGAGACAGATCGTCCAGCAGTTCCTCGTCGAGACCGTCGTCCTTTCCACCGTCGGCGGACTCATCGGCATCGCCATCGGGATGTCGATCCCCCGGATGATCACCTACTTCGCCAGGATGCCCACCATCATCACCGCCTGGAGCATCGTGTTGTCCCTCGGCATCAGCGTCAGCGTCGGGATCATCTTCGGCCTCTATCCCGCCGTCCGCGCCTCCAAGCTCGACCCCATCGCCGCCCTCCGACACGAATAACCGAAATATGCGCCAGACGCGGACTCTCCCCGCCAGTGGGGACTGTCCCCATTTTCGTGTCCCCGCCTCTGGGGACCCTCCCCATTTTCCTTGGTCATTGGTGCTTGCTGCTTGGTCATTGGTGTTTGGTGCTTGGTCATTGCCGCTCCGACGGTTGTCCGGGTCGCGAAGCGACAGGACGCACCTCCCCATCGAGACCGTCCGCGAGGCGGGCACCTTTGCCGTTCTTGCCGCCTGGGGCCCCGCCCTTGCCGCCTTCCACCGGAGACGACGCCACCCCGCGTGACGCGTGGAATGCCTCTGGTGTCTGGTCGGCCTCCTAACCCCGAATTGTTGTATATTGGTAATACACTTCACGTGACTATCGAGAGACAGGGGCCGCATGAGCGGATGTCTATACGTGCGACGACGGCGGGCCGTGGGGGCAGCACCGCCAGGGGCGGGCAAGCTTCGGCGTTAAGCCCCGCCCGAGGCGGGTAAACTTCGGCCTGATGTTGTTCTTTGTGACCTTGGTGTGCTTGGTGGTGGAAAGACGGTCGCAGGTGGCAGGTCACAAGTGGCGAGTCGTTGTTGCCTGTCGTTGCTTCTTCAGCCCAAGTTCGCCGTTTTCCTTGGTGTCTTGGTGTCTTGGTGGTTAGAGAAGCAGTCGCAACTCGAAACTCGAAACTCAAAAGCCGAAAGTTGCTTTTAGGTAAATAGCGGTATACAGTGAGCTACGGTTATCCATGGTTACGCCGTCCTTTGCGTGCTTTGCGCCCTTTGCGGTGAAAAAGAGGGTGGCAAGTTGGCAAGTTGCAGGTGGCAAGTGGCGGTGATGGCGGGGGACATCGGGGGACACGGAGGGGACATGAAGGGGTTAGGAGTGTCTCAGCAAGGTCATAAGAGGTGCCGTCGGACGGACATTTTGGGACGCGAAAGTGAAAAAAAGGGACAGAAAGGGACGGTTCTTGCGCGCCCGGCGGGGGGACAGAGGGGGCCTAAGAAGGGCCATCACGGTCGTATCGGGGGCATGTGAGAGTCCTGTCAGCGTGCGCAAACGAGCCGCAGAAGCGACATTTTGTGACGCGAAAGCGACGGAAAGCGACAGAAAGGGACAGTTCGTGAGCCCGCGGCGCGGGGACGGGATGCTGCCGGTGGTCGCGAACGGCCGGCTCTACATCCGGACGCCGCGTGGACTCATCTGTCTCAAGGTGTTCGCCCGCGAACTGCCTTTCCTTCCCGGCATCGGGGGCTGACGCCGGCCGGCGGTTATCGAATTGGCCAAAGGCTATTCTTCTTCAGAGAATGAGCAAGCCAGCTATACTTGTGTGTATCCAAGTGATTTAAGATGATGTCAATAGCCTGTCACATCTACGCACGTCGAAAGGAGAGGCAGCACCCGGCCGGTTCCCTTTTAGTTCGACCCGAAGACCATGAAGGTCTCCAATCCGGCGGAAATGCGGAGGAGAATAATTCGTGAAACGGAGGCGGCCGAAGTCGTCTAATGTGATGAGGAAACGGACGTTCGACGCCGGCGGATACGGCGCAGGTGGGGTTTCAAGGGATTTGAGCGGGCACGTGCCGCGGACGTGCCGTGTGGCACTTCGCATCGTCAGAGACGCCGACCGGGCCGGAGACGTGGCCCTGATGCCGGGAGAGGAGACAGGTCATGAAACGTAACAAGATGGGAAAGGCAGTGTGTGTACTGATCGCGGTGGGGGCGGCGTTGTGGCCGTTCAGTTCGTCTGCGGCGGCCGATCCGCCCGAGAAACGGAAAGCGCCCGAGCTGCGTGCGATTCGCGTGGCGGTGTTTGATTTCGACGTGCTCAAAGGCGTGGTGGAGCTCGAGCCGGCCGCGCTGACCGACCAGGTCAACCGCATGCTGGCGGACATGCCGAAGGTCACCATCGTCAACCGCACGGAGATCCAGAAGGTAGCCGATGAGCACAAGATGGTATTGACGGGCCTGGTGGACAACGCCTCGGCCGTCAAACTGGGGAAGTTCCTGAGCGCAGAATATGTGGTCGTCGGCCGGGCGAGCAAAATCGGCAAGAGCTATTACCTCGTGATGAAGCTCATCGACGTCCAGACCACGGTTCAATCGACCGTGTCGGCCAAATCGCCAGCGGGATTGGGTCCGGAGGGATTGATGACGAGCCTGGGGGAGATCCTCCCGCTGAGGGTCCGCGAGCTTCAGAAGCCCGTCGAGCAGGAGGCGGACGTTGCCTTTGAGAACGTCCGCGGGATCGCCGAGCCCTTGACGGGCAAGACGATCGTCATGATCATTGAGGAGTCTCACGTAAGCCGTCCGCTCAAGGACCCGGCGGCGCAGATGGCGGTCGCCGGCCGCCTGAGACGCCTGGGCATCAACGTCATCGTGCCCAAGGACCCGACCGCAGACTGGAAGCAAGAGGTGATGATCACCGGGAAGTTCGGCCAGGAGAAGGTGGACTACCTGATGGAAGGCGAAGGTCTGAGCGCCTTTGCCGGCAACGTGCATGGGCTGACCAGTTGCCGCGCGCGCGTCGAGCTGCGGGTGATTGCGCTCCCTGGCAACAACGTCATCGTCATCGACAAGGGCGTAGCCGCCTCCGTGGACCTCGTCGAGAGTCTTGCGGCCAAGGATGCGCTGGAGAAGGCCGGCGTCAACGCCTGCGACCGCGTCGTCAAGGCCCTCACTGAGCGGCTTCGGAAGCCTGATAGGGAGAAGGCCGAGTAGCCAACCCGCCGGCATGACATCGCGTGCACGCGAGGCACGGCGCCGCGCCACAGGTCAGCTCCGCCGGCTGCCCGTCGAAGCGGCCAAGTCTGTGTCCCGTGCCGGACACGTGGGGGACGTGCCCGGAAGGTCTCACCTCCGAGCGTTCTTCACGAGCCGCCATTACGGACTGATCGTCCGTGCCGAAGACATCATCTACCAAGTGGAATTTCGATAGACCGGGAACCCGCGCAGCAGCTTCCACGCCCCGCCTGGTGCCTTGTCAAGTCGTCGCTTTTCCAATCGGACATTCCTTGAGACAGAGACCACAGAACTCTGCGCGATGGATTCTGCTCTCATGTCTGTACAGGTGTGTCCTACAGGTCTCGCGGTCGATGCAGTATCCCAGAAGACTCCCGAACCGTACTTCCTCGCCGGACACGGCTTGGGCAGGGCAGGCGTCCACGCAAATCTCACATCTCCCGCAATGGTTGCCCTTGTAGGGCTCATCGGCAGCCAGCAGCGTATCCGTGAACATCGTGCCGATTCGCATCCTCGGTCCGTGGACAGGATGGACAAGAAGGGAGGACTTCCCTATCCAGCCGAGGCCCGCAAGAACGGCTACTGCCTTCTGGCTCAACTGGGGGTGCATCCTGCCCAACGTCGGTTCCACCGCGTCAATGCGGCGGCAGATCGCCCCGGGATCAGTTCCTTGGATGAGGGCGTCAATCTCGGAATAGATGTCCTTCGTCTGTTCAGTGATGCCGCGCATCGCCGTTTGGAGCGCCTCATCGCTTGGAAGCAGGTCGATTTCGGAATCCGGGTATCTCATGCCGAACGCGACGGCGAAGACCTGCTTGCGCGAAGGTTCCTCGAAGAACCCGCAAAGGTCGGCAATGCCAACGGCGACTGCGCCTCTGTCGAGAATGAGCTGCTTCAGTCCGTCCGTCCGTCCGTCTTTCGGTGCCGTGGTCCATCCTTGTCTCAGAGCGGTGCACCGGCCTGGATTGTTGAGAGTCTGTCCGCAGCTCGCTATCATGATATAAGACAGGTCCTTGTCTGGCAACTCCCATCTACCCGAGCGAGGCCGCTTCGCCAGGGACCAGCGGTCGGTGGCGGAGGCATCATTCCTGACGCATTTGCTCTGGAGCGGTGGGACCCCGTGCCTCGGGTCCAAAAAGCAGTTGTCCGGTTTGTGCCGGGGAATTATAATTCGTTTCGGCTTCGATTCTGAGGATGACAGGTGCAAGGACCCGTCTTAGGAGTCTCGGTGACGAGACTCCCCGGGGTAGGGTCGTCTCGTATCTGCGGCCAAAAGGGCGACATGTGCTGGAGCAAGCACAGAGAGGGTAAACGCGAAACATGTCGAGCGATAAGGCCCGCGCCGAGAAACTGACCAGCGGTGTGGAAGAACTCGACCGCCTGATCGGCGGGGTAATGCCCGGGGACAACCTTGTGTGGGAGGTGGACTCCGGGGCACCGGTTGAGGCGTTCGTGACAAGCTTCCTCTCGGGATGTGAGGCCGAGGGCTCACCCGTTGTCTATGTGAGCTTCAATCGCTCGCCCCAGACCATCGCTACCACCTACGCTCGCCTGATGTCGCGCGGACGCTTCACGTTGGTGGACTGCTTCTCATCCGGCAAGGGCAACGGCGACGAAATGTTCCTGGAGTTCTTCAAGGCAGGGCAAACGTCCTGTCGGGCGGTGCGGATAGAGAACCCGGCCGATCCCGCAGAGCTTGAAGGTGTCCTTGCCGGTGTCGGAGCCGACAGAGACGCGAATGCCAGGTACGTCTTTGACAGCTTGACGGGGATGCTGGACCTGTGGAACGACGAGGATGTGGTGCTGCGCTTCTTCGGACATCTCTGCCCCAAGCTGTATGACCTCAGTACCGTTGCTTACTGGCTTCTCGAAAAGGGGGCCCATTCGGGAGGGTTCCTGGCGAAACTGCGACACATCACGCAAGTGGTGATAGAGGTGGCGGTGTCTTCGGGTGTTCGCACACTTGCGGTGAGGAAGGCGGTAAACCGCGGCTGCGATGATATTGGCATCCCCCAGCAGTTCGACATCGTTGATGAACGCTTGGCCATAGCCGCCGAGCCGCGCGAGGAGCGCGTCCTGGGACTGCTCACGCATATGGGCGAGGCAGCCGGCACGGCCCTCGATCCCAGCCCGTTCTTCGAGCGGGTGATGCAGGTAGTCGCCGACGACCTGGGTATGGTCCGCGGAACGTTGGTCCTCCTGGACAGGACCACGAACAAGTTGAGGGTTGCTGCGTCACACGGACTTACGCCGGAGGAGCAGGCAAGAGGCGAGTACGCAATTGGGGAGGGCGTGACGGGACATGTGGTGGAGACAGGACTCCCCGCGGTCGTACCCGATATAAGCAAAGACCCCCGCTTTCTGGACCGGACCGCGGCCCGCAGGGCGGATCGCTCCTGTCCCATTGCGTTCATCTGCATCCCGCTCAAGGTGAACGATGAGGTCATCGGTGCGCTCAGCGTTGACCGGCCTCTTGCGGTTCAAGCCTCACTGGACAAGGACCTCAGGCTGCTCACCATCGTGGGCTCGACCGTCTCGCAAGTTCTCAAGATACACCGTCTGATCAGTGTGGAGAAGGAGAAGCTGTTAGCCCGGGATGAGGAGCTGCTGAGGGAGCTGAAGAGCCGCTATCGCCTCGGCAATGTCGTAGGACAAAGCGAGGCCGTTCAAAGGGTCCTGGCAACGGCGGCGAGGGCCGCGAAAAGCCGGGCCTCCATCCTCATCACGGGTGAGACGGGAACCGGGAAGGAGCTCATAGCCAACGTGGTCCATTACAACAGCGACCGCGCGGCCGGGCCCTTCGTGAAAGTGAACTGCGGGGCGCTCCCGGAGACGCTTCTCGAATCAGAGCTCTTCGGTCACGTCAAGGGGGCGTTCACTGGTGCGACAGAGGACCGTAAAGGGCGCTTCGAGATTGCAGACGGCGGCACGCTCTTCCTGGATGAGGTTGCGGAGATGAGTCCTCGGCTTCAGGTGAAGCTCCTCCGGGTGCTTCAGGACGGCGAGTTCGAACCGGTGGGGGCCGAACGGACCATTCGTGCAGACGTACGGGTCGTGGCGGCAACCAACAAAGATCTCAAGGAAGAGATCCGACAGGGACGCTTTCGCGACGATCTGTACTACCGGCTCAACGTCATCCCGATCCACCTTCCTCCGTTACGCGACAGGCGGGAAGACATCCCTCCCCTGGTGGATCACTTCCTCGAGATCTACAACCGCAGGAACGAGACGAACGTCACCAAGCTTTCCCGTGAAGTGCTCGATCTCCTCCTTCGTCATTCCTGGCCCGGGAACGTGCGTGAGCTCGAAAACTGCATCGAAAGGGCGGTGGTCATGAGCCCGGGCGAAGTGCTGTCGGTGGACCTGCTCCCGACTGAAATCGTCGAGCACAGACGCGCGGGCCTGCAAGCCCGCCCGCCCGGATCCCTCGACGACGCCGTCCGGCGTGCTGCAGAACAGCTCTGCCGCTCGGCGGAAAGCCTGGGCGGGACCCGAGAGCAGCTCATCCGAATTGTGGAAGAGGCTGTGATTCGCAAGGCCCTCCAGTTAGACCTCAGCCAGCGGGAGCTCGCGCGAAGACTCGGCATGAGTCGCATGACCCTCCGCAAGAAGATGCGCGAGTACGGCATCCCAATGTAGCCCCACCTGTGGAACCCATCCCCGTGTGGACCATTAGTTGGCCCAGGGGCCACTATCTGGCCCACGACCGCCTGGTTGTCCCCACCAAGCAGATAGCCCTAACACCTTATCCAGGAAAGACTTACGGAATTTCCGGAAGTTTTCTGTCTGATTGGCACGCGGTTTGCTTATTCCAGTGCGAGGGACGTCTGTTGCGCGGCCGAGGGCCACAAAATCGCCCTGAAGGTGCCAGGGGGACGACACGGTGACGGAGAAATCTGGACCGCCGAAAGACGTGGATGCGGACAGGAAGCTTATCCTCGAGACGCTTCCCCCGGAAAAGAAGCTCCAGCATTTCAGGAATGTGACGGTCAGTCTGGTGAATGGCGCCCTCAATGTATGGGCGGAGCTGTGGAAAGAGCTCGAAGACCGCCTTGCGTCCAGCTCCGCCGTCCCGCCTGAAGCAAGCCGAGAATTCAAACCGGGGTGTGGGTGGCCCGAGTTCCTGGAGAAAATGTGCCTGCTCAGATACTACCTGGGGGCTGTCAGGAAGCTTACCGAGCAAGGAGAAGAGACGGGGGATTCTGTCCTCTAAAGTAAGGAGAATCGGCGATGAATCTGCAGCGACCTGGATCGGACGACGTAACGCAAACTCGGAATCGGTCAGCAAGTGTTGTCCCCGGCTCGGGCATATGCACGAGGTGCGTGGACGGCTGCCGCGGGAATTGCGAGATCTTCAAGGCATCGTTCCGCGGAAGGGAAGTGCTCTACCCGGGACCGTTCGGCTCCGTGACCTCGGGTGCCAACAAGGACTACCCGGTCGATTACTCGCATCTGAACATCCTCGGGTACGCCTTGGGGGCCAAAGGCCTGCCGGAGGGGCAGACCGGGAACCCCGACAACACCCTCTTCCCACTGGCCGACACCGAAGCCGAGTATGGGTGCGCGCACAAGGTGAAGATGCGCATGCCCGTCTTCACAGGAGCACTGGGATCCACGGAGGTCGCCAGGAACAACTGGGAGCATGTCGCGGTCGGCGCTGCCATAGCGGGAGTTACGCTTGTCTGCGGTGAGAACGTGTGCGGGGTGGATCGTGAGCTGAGAGTAGACCGCGACGGCAAGGTCCGCGAGTCCCGTGAGATGCGGCGGCGCGTCGAGATATGGCGGAGGTGGTCCGAGGGGTACGGCGATCTGACCGTCCAGCTGAATGTCGAGGATACCCGTCTCGGGGTGGCCGAGTATGCCGTAGGCGAGCTGGGCGTCGAAACCATTGAGCTGAAGTGGGGACAGGGGGCGAAATGCATCGGCGGCGAGATCCAGATTGACCGTCTGGAAGACGCCTTGGAGCTTCAGAAGCGCGGCTACCTGGTTACCCCTGATCCCTCGGAGCCCGCTCATCAGCTCGCGTTGAGTGAGGGGGAGATCAAGCACTTCGAGAGACATTCGCGTCTGGGATTCGTGGACGAAGAAGGATTCCAGCGCGAGGTGGAGCGGCTGCGGTCCTTGGGCGCCAAGCGGGTGACTCTGAAGACGGGCGCCTACGCGATGCGAGAGCTCGCCATGGCCATAAAGTGGGGCTCCGATGCAAAGCTGGACCTTCTCACCGTAGACGGCGCGCCCGGAGGAACGGGTATGAGCCCCTGGCGGATGATGTGTGAATGGGGGGTGCCCACCTTCTACCTGCAGTGCATGGCATGGGAGCTGTGTGAGAAGCTTGCCGCAAAGGGTGCTTACGTCCCCGACATCGCCGTGGCCGGCGGGTTCTCCGCCGAGGATCACATCTTCAAGGTGCTGGCCATGGGAGCTCCTTACGTCAAAGCTGTCTGCCTGGGTCGCGCCATGATGATTCCCGCAATGGTCGGCAAGAACATCGCCAACTGGCTCGACAACGGGGAGAAACCGCCCAAAACGGTCAGCGAGTTCGGCACCACTCCCGAGCAGATCTTTGTGTGTTATGAGGACCTGGTGGCGAAGTACGGCCGCGAGACCGTCAGGGAGATGCCGCTTGGAGCCGTCGGCGTGTACACCTTCGTTGAGAAGCTGCACGTGGGACTCCAGCAGTTCATGGCCGGAAGTCGGAATTTCCGGCTCTCGACGATCGGTCGCAGCGACCTGATGTGCCTGACGCAAGAGGCCGCGGAAGTGTCAGGCATCCCCTACGTGATGGATGCCTACCGGGAGGAAGCCGAGAGAATCATCGACGGATAGGAAGCTTCGCCACCGGACCGCCCGACAGCCGGGATTGACGCCGCGTGGTTACACTTGCCTCCGTTGGGAGGGCTCAAACGATGGGCTACATGCTGTGCAGTTGCTGCGTGCACAGGGAGAAGTGCACGTACCGCAAGGGACGGACACAGGTCTTCCAATGTGAGGAGTTTGAGGGGGCAAGGCCGGAAGCTCCAGAACAGATCCGAAGGCCGTCTGCTCGTCACGAAGAGGAAGACGAGAAAGAATACGAGGGCTCTGCCGCATCTGCAATCTGAGTCGGACGTGTGTGTGGAAGGCGGTAGAGATCGTCCGGCTTTGCGAGTAACGCACACGAGCGGACAGCCTGATTGCGGCGCGGCATCTTGCTCGACGCGGGAGGTAGATCAAGGTGAGGTTCCCGGAAAGACGGCAGTCTCGGGAAGCCCAGGTCGGTAAGCACCGCAAACCGCGGTTTGTTCCAAAGTGGCTGGCGCCATGAAAGGACTTGTCGCGCTTGAAGACGGACGCGTGTTCGAGGGTGAGTCGTTCGGCACCAGCGGCAAGAAAGCCGGCGAGGTTGTCTTTAACACGAGCATGACGGGCTACCAGGAAGTGCTCACCGACCCCTCGTACAGGGGTCAGATCGTCACCATGACGTATCCCCTCATCGGCAACTACGGGATCAATCCGCGTGACGTGGAATCCGCCGGCCCGAAAGTGGAGGGATTTGTCGTCAGGGAGGACTGTCCTCATCCCTCAAACTGGGCTTCGACCGGCACTCTCGCCGACTATCTGGTCAAGCACGGAATTATCGCCGTAAGCGAAGTGGACACGCGTGCGCTCACCAAGCACATCCGCACCGCCGGGGCCATGCGAGCGGTCATAGCGGCAGGCGATTATGACCCTCAGCAACTGGTGGCCGAAGCGCGGGCCTCACCCGGCCTGGTGGGCCGTGACTTGGTCAAGCAGGTCACCTGCGAGCAGACGTACACTTGGCAAGATGGCAAAAAGGTCAGGAAAGATGCCCCCCACGTCGTCGTCTACGATTTCGGGGTGAAGTGGAATATCCTTCGCTGTCTTACCGAACCGGGATGCAAGGTAACCGTTGTTCCGGCTGCCACCGGGGCCGACGAGGTGCTCTCGTTGGCACCCGACGCGGTACTGCTGTCCAACGGCCCGGGGGATCCCGCTGGTGTTCCTTATGTCGTGCCCGAACTCCGCAAGCTCCTGGACAGGAAACCCATATTCGGCATATGCCTCGGCCACCAGTTCCTGGCTCTCGCACTCGGGGGAAGGACTTACAAGCTCAAATTCGGCCACCGCGGCGCCAATCATCCCGTCAAGGATCTGGCAACCGGCAGGATCGATATCACAACCCAGAACCACGGGTTCTGTGTGGATATCGACTCTCTGGACCCGTCCGAGGTC
>Ga0111220_1018_pt1 | contig 17271 bp, 13 predicted proteins | sample DeeMarSWOR152_54_FD_80384 | JGI IMG/M metagenome (GOLD analysis project Ga0111220, IMG submission 80384) | Planctomycetes bacterium DG_58
CAGGGCGTATACCACGTGCATCGGTTGCGTGAAGGGAGTGATACCGAGATCGCCCCCGACGACCGATTGAGGACACTCGCGGCCATACGGGATTCTGATCTGGAGCTCGGGTACTGTGTCGAGCCCATCGGGCCGGAGCACTCTGCCGAGGAGTTGGTCGAGGAGATGTTCCGCGGAAGACGGTATGCTGCCGTCAACCACGCCTCCATGTGGAGGGTTCCCGTTGCGGGGGGGCCGCTCGCAGAGCTGGGAAAGATATCCCAGTGGACCCTGGCCAAGGCGGTCGCCGTCACGAGGATCGTCGTCGGAGACTCGATCCGCGCCATGGGTGTGCACGAAGCAAGGATACTGCCCCTGAGGACAGGGGCCAATCAGATCTATGCCGAGACCGGCCCCAACCCCAGGGATACGGCGGAGGACACGTCCAGAGGCATAGGGATGTCCGTGGAGGCGTGCAGGAACTTGCTGAGGGAAGCGGGCTACACTCCCCTGGATGGCCCGACCCGGGTGTTCCGACATGAGCGGTGACTGAGGAATGAGGACAGTCCACTTTTTCTGGCCGCGTTGTATGCGGTGGCGGCCACAGGAGCCGGAAAAGCAGAAGGCCCCCATGTCTTCGAACGTCGCGAGCATTTTGGGTGCGGTGATCTCCCGGCCGAAAGGAGAAGAAAGGAAAGCGGAATGGCAGAGGGGGCGGTACTCGAGACCCGGCGTCGGTCGATTGTGAAGTCGCTCACATGGCGGGTCATTGGGATCGTCTGGACGTGGGCTGGGGCGTTCGCGATCCTGCTGCTGGTCCCCGACGCGCGACAGCACGCCGCGTGGGTGGCGACGCTCATTGTCGTCTATCACCACTCCACCCGCATGGTCATGTACTACTTCTACGAGCGGATATGGACCTCGGTGAAGTGGGGTCGCGCGGGCGACGCGTCCAAGAGCGGACGGATGACCCTCCGCGAGGCGCTTATCTGGACCTTGGCCATCCTCGCGGTGCTGGTCGGCATTTTCGCCGCTATTATCTACATAGGTCCGATGATGAAGCCCGGGTAACGGCAACGCCTCGTCGCAAAATGCAGGCGCAACACCGGTGGACGGCGGGCGGGTGCCTCACTTGCTGGAGACCTCCTCGAAGATTTGGAGCAGCCTGCGTGCGGTCTTGTCCCAGCCGAAGCCTTCCGCTCTTTTCCGTCCCTTCCGCGCGAGAGATCGTCGTAACTCGTTGTCCGTCAAGATGTTGTGAATTCCCTCCGCGATTGCCGCCGCGTCGGTGGGGTCCACGAAGCAGGCGGCGTCGGCACAGGTCTCGCGCAGCGCTTCGATGTCTGAGGCCACCACCGGACAGCCGCAGCCGAAAGCTTCCAAAACGGGCAGCCCGAACCCCTCGTAGAGCGAAGGAAAGACGAACGCAGTCGCCGCGTTGTAAGCGAGCGCAAGGTCGTCGGTGGAGAGGTATCCGAGGAACCCGACCTCGCCGGCCATCGCGCTTGTCCGTCGCATCGTGGCTTCGCTGCGCCAGCCCGCCGAGCCGGTCAGCACGAGCTTGCACTCGGCCCGGAGGTGGCGGGGCAGCCGCGCGTAGGCATGGAGCAGCCGGTCGATGTTCTTGCGCGGCTCGATCGGGCCGACCGAGAGCAGGAATTTTTCGGGCAGCTCGTGTGCGCGGCGGAAGCGTTCCACGTCCTCCCGGTCACGCGGCCTGAAGACCCTCCTGTCGTATCCGAGAGGAACCGTCCTGATGCGGCTGCTGTCGGTCTTCACGAGCTTCAGGAGTTCGCGTCTGGTGAAGTCCGAATCGGTGGCGATCATGTCCGCACGGCCGATGCGCGTGAGGAAATGTTTTCGGAAGTACTCGACGCGGTCCTTCGGGTGCCATTCGGGGTGGTGGATGAAGGACAGGTCGTGGACGGTGACGACAAGTGACCTTGTGCGTATACCGAGCGGAACGTAGTTGGGCTCGTAGTAGAGGTCGAAGCGTCGGCTGCGCGCGGCCGCTCGATGCCAGGTCTCGGCGGACCTCCTGACGACCGCCCGGACGGGCGGGTGCCCCTCCAGGAACCGCCTCGCCCGGTGCAGGAAGCTTATGCCGGGCCCCGGCGCTTCGTCGGCCGGCAGTGTCGGGCAGACAAGGCGGTCCGAGAAGCAGCCGTAGTAGAACGTGTAGTCGTTTTTGGTGTCCGTATCGAGCAGTTCCCGCGCCGTGTGGTAGATGCAGTTCCCCACGCCGGTCAGAGGCGAGAGCAGCGGGATGGTGTTGATGACGATGTTCATACCGTCCGATTTCCGGCGCGGTGTAGGTCTTGCCATTCCCCGTCACAGCAGCCCTGAGATGAGCTCAAGTCGTCTGCGGTAGCGTTGGCCGACGGACTTGTAAGAGAATTCGGTGCGGATGGTGATCTTGCCCGCCTTGGCGATTCTCTTCCGGAAGGCGGTGTCGCTGACCAGTTTCTTCATGTACCACGCGGCGTGCTCACGGTCGGGCTCGGCCCAGTGCTGTCCCTTCCTGTAGGGCCCGTGGTCGCGTTTCAGTTCGACCAGGGCGTAATCGACCGGGCACGAGTTCCGCTCGTTCATGAAATCGACGTTCCCCGACCAGTTGGTGCCGATGACGGGTTTTCCGAGGTACATCGATTCGGCCAGCGGGAGTCCGAAGCCTTCCGAGCGGTGCAGCGACACGAAGCAATCGCAGAGTGCCTCGAGGTTATAAACCTCCTGCCGGGTGAGTGTCCTGTTGATGACGACGACGCCGGGCATGCCGGAAAGACGCTCCTCCAGCTCGGCCCATTCCTCCGGGTAGGAATCGGTGTTCATGGTCTTGAGGACGAGCGCCACGTCGCGCGGTCTCGGGAAGGCCTTGCGGAAGGCCTCGACGGCGGCTTGAGGGTTCTTCCTGGTCTGCGAGGAGTGCATGTCGTACATCACGAGGAAGAGGAATTTCGTCGTCGGGAGCTTCATGCTGCTGCGGGTGAGATCTGCGGGCACCGGGAAGCCCACGGCGTGGGGCATCCTGACCACGGGAACGGGGGACTTCTCGCTGACCGTGTTCATCACGAACCGGGAAGGTACCCATACCTCGTCCAGGAGAGCGAAATTGGGCGTCCACTCCTCAGGGAGCTCGGGCAGCTCCCAGTGCCAGAACCCGACGTTGTAGTGCTTGTCGAAGAACGCCCTGCCCAGGAGGGAGAACGCGAGCGGAATCTGCTCGATGCTTATATGGAGGACGTTCACGGGATGGGGGTTGTGGTTCGAGATGGCGTGGGCGAGTCGGGTGTCCGCGGCGCGGCTTTCGCATCCGACGTTGAAGTCCACGAGCGAATACTCGATGGAGGCGGCCTCGGCCGAAGCGGCACACAGTCTCGCCGATTCCCCCAGCCCGAGTTCGGACCGGAGGTACCCGACGATGTTGATGCCCGGTTGGCCAGGCCGGGCGTCGGCCTCCGGCATGAACGGGTCGCCGCGTCGGGTGAAATCGAGGATGACGGTGTCGTTCAACGCCACGCGGGCGATCCTGAGGGCAAGCTTTCTGGCGTCTCCCCCGATGCCGATCTGGGCCGGGACGAACCCCTGACTGGCATCGAAGGCCAGTGCGACCGCCTTGGACGACGGACACTCCGGGAACCGCAGCGTCTTCTCGAACGGACCGTGCCATCGCAGTCGCAGCACGCCGATCGATCTTCCATCTACGGAGACGCGGACGGCGGTCTCGGGGGACCCGCCCGCGCGTCGGTGACACTCCAGGTCATACTCTCCCGAGATCCGGAGCGTTCCGGGTTCGGGATGGAGGATTCGGACGCTGGCGGCCGTTCCCATCCAGGCCATCCTGACGCCGTCGGCGTTCGGCTCGGGGTCAAAAAACCCCACGTGCTGAGCGTCCCCCAAGGAGGGGCGGTAGACAGTGGGGGAGGGTTCCGGAGGGGCGGGAATCTGACGGCGCGGGGCGGTTGCCCACACCCTCAGGGTCTTAAAGACGCGCCTTACCGGGAGCGGCAGCAGTTCGCCGAGACCTGGAGGCGGAGCGAGGCGCCGTGATCTGCCAATGGCTTTGCGGCCGGCGGGGTGTCTGGCGGGACGCCGCGGGGCTCCGGCGCCGGCCCGTCCGGGCTTGCGGACCCCCGCCTGCTCGGCGATGACTTTCAGCCGGTTGCGGTACATTTTCCCGACCGCCTCGTGGGAAAACTCGCTCCGGATGGTTTCCCGTCCCGCCTTCGCGATTCGCTTGCGGAAATCCGCATCCTGGACAAGCTTCTTCATGTACCACGCCGCGTGCTCACGGTCGGGCTCGGCCCAATGCTGTCCGCGCTTGTAGGGACCGATGTCCGACTTCAGTTTGACCAGTTCATAGTCCACCGGGCACGAGTTCCTGTCGTTCATGAAATCGACGTTCCCCGACCAGTTGGTGCCGATGACGGGCTTGCCGAGATACATCGATTCGGCCAGTCCCAGCCCGAAGCCTTCCGAGCGGTGGAGCGAGAGGAAACCGTCGCAGAGTGCTTCGAGGTTGTAGACCTCCTGTCGGGTGAGCGTTTCGTTGATGACGATGATGCCGGGCATGCCGGAGAGCTTCTTCTCGAGTTGTGTCCACTCATCCGGGTAGGAATCGGTGTTCATGGTTTTGATGACGAGTGCGACGTTTTTGGGCTCGCCGAAGGCGCGGCGGAAGGCGTCGACGGCGGCCTGCGGGTTCTTTCTGCTCTGGAAGGAGTGCATGTCGTACATGACGAGGAAGAGGAATTTCCTCGCCGGGAGCTTCATGCTGGTGCGGCGGAGACGGGCGGGGACGGAAAACCCGACGCTCCGCGGCATTCTTACCACCGGAAGGGGCGATTTGGCGCTGACCGCATCCACCACGAACTGTGAAATGCCCCATACCTCCTGGAGGCAGTTGAAGCTGGAGAGCCACTCGTCGGGAAACTCCGGCAGCTCCCACGACCAGTACCCGATGTTGTAATGGTTGTCGAAGAACTCCCTGCCCAGGTGCCGGAACGCGTTGGGCATCTGATCGGCGTTGACGTGGAAAAGGTTGACCGGATGCGGGTTCTCGTTGGAGATCATATGAGCGAGTCTGTTGTCGTCGGCCCGCCCGCGGGATCCGACGGTAGACGGCTTCGCAAGCCGCGGCACACAGACGCGGGACTTCTCCCACCCCGTGTTCCGCCCGCAGGTATCCGATGATATTGATCGCGGGCGCTGCCTCTTTGAAGGCGGCACCGGGCAGGAACGGTTTGGGGAGCGCAGGGGCCTCGGGCCGGAGCGCGCCGACGGTGGCTTCCAGCAGGGCCCTGATGCGGTGTCGGGTACGTTTCGGCACCAGTCTGGCGGCGCGACGCGTCGCGTGCTGCAGTCCGGACATCGCGCGGACCCCTGGGATCAGCAGCTGCTTGACCCAGTGTTTCGCACCGCGCGGCAGGGCCAAGCCTGCGAGGCGCGTGAGCCCGGATGCGCCGCTCGGCACGAGTCCCCCGGGGGACCTGTGTCTCTTCTTTCGGCTTTCCGCGCCGCGCTCACTTTGAAGCGACCGACGAACGGGGGCGACACAGCAGTCGGGAAGGTCCAAGCCCTGTGCGATCCCTTCGGTGAACCAGTAGGCGTAATCCCACGCTGCGTCGCCTTCGATAGCCGGGAAGTACTCCTGGAGGTCCTGGCGGTATTCCCAGACGGCCCGCATCAGCAGCGTGATGAGCGGCCCGCGCCGATCGGCGCCCGCCCAGGGCCGGTGGAAGTAGTCGTGACCGAGCGCGAAGGGATCGCGCGAGCTCCGTCGGCGCGACTCGATGTGCCTGCGGTAATAGTACCGCATGCAGTCAAGGATGGGGGTGCCGTCGGTGAACCGCTCGAAGGCGTAGGGCCACGTGCGGCACCTCTCGAGCCCGTTCTCGATGACGGTCTTGGAGTAGGACCGGACGAGCTGTTTTGCGGCGCCGAGGTTCCGCAGCCGGAAGCGGTCCTGGTGCTTGGAGAACGGCTTCGGGGCCGGCGGGTCGAGCCCGCTGAAGTGGAAAAAGACCAGTCGCTGCCCGTTGACGTAGAAGTTGCCCTCCCGGCGGGTGACCTTGCGGTGTCTCAGGTTCCAGTAGGCGACGTTGTAACCGTCGTGGCGGAGGATGACGACGCCGCCGAACATCCCGGGGACGAGGTCGATCCACTTCTGGTCCACGAACAGTCCGCCCTCGAAGTCGATCGCACAGTTGAACTCGACCTTCTCCTGCCACCATTTCAGGAACGGCGACAGGTTCTCGCGGCTGCGGAGTGCGACGAAGCCCAAATTGTAGGCCCCGGCCTTCAGGATGTCGTGTTCGGTGGGTTCCGCGTCGTCGTCCAGTCGGCCGGTGAGGTGTGGCGTCAAGACGAGGAAGCTGCCCGTCTCCAGTGCCTCTTCCACGTCGCGCATGGGGGCGTAGACGTAGACGTCGGGGTCGAGGTAAACCACCTGGTCGTACTTTTTCACCTCGAAGAGCCATTCGAGAAACCAGGGCTTGACCGCGGTGTTGAGTTCGAGGATGGTGTAGCGGAAGCAGAACGCCCGTGGGTTCGGCAGGGGAAGCGAGGCGAGCTCGACGACGTTGAACGGTTCCTTCGACACGTCGAAGACGTCGTTGTTCTCGTCGCACAGCAGCAGGTACCGGTCCCAGTCCGGCTCCGCTTCGCGCAGCGAGTCCATCAGCGTGCGTGCGAAGTGGAGGTAGTTGTTCGAGCAGATGGTGCAGACTGCTTTCCTACGATAGCTCAACGCTACGTCTCCCAGCGCCGCTCCTACAGGTTCTGACTTCTCAGGTGCTCTTTGTAGGTGGCGATGACCTCGCGCGGCTCGCCCAGTTCGACCAGGCGTCCCGATTCGAGGAACGCCACGCGGTTGCAGATGCTTTCGACGTCGGCCAGGTTGTGACTGACGAACACCATGGTCGTCCCGTTAGAGCGGAAGTCCTCCATCCTGGCGAGACACTTCCGCTGGAAAGCCAGGTCTCCCACCGCCAGCACCTCGTCCACCAGAAGGATATCGGGTTCGAGGTGCACCGCGACGGAAAAACCGAGTCGGGCGACCATGCCTGCCGAGTAAACCCGGACGGGCCTGTGGACGAAGTCCCCCAGCTCCGAGAAGGCGATGATCTCGTCCATGCGCTCTTCGACTTCACCGCGTGTCATGCCCAGGAGCACCCCGTTCAGCACGATGTTCTCCCGGCCGGTCAGCTCGAAGTGAAACCCCGCTCCCAGCTCCAGGAGCGGACAGATTCGACCGTGGGTTTCGAGGTGTCCCGAGGTGGGTCGGAGCACCCCGGCGATGAGTCCCAACGTGGTGCTCTTCCCGGAGCCGTTCCGCCCGATGATCCCGAGACACTCGCCCTTTTCGACCTCGAACGAGACGTCTGTGAGGGCGCGGAAGGGGTTGTGTCGTCCGAGTTCCCGGAGGCAGCTCGGCAGGTGCAGGAGGAGGTTTTTCACCCCGAAGGCGCCGACCCTCGCGAGGTGGTAGTCCTTCGTCACGTGCTTCAGCCGGATGGTCACGTTCTCAGACAATCTCGGCGAACCTCCACTCCTTGGCCCGGTAGAGGGCATAGCCGGCGACGAAACTCAGGAGGGCAAAGCCCGCAGCGGCGGCGAGCATGTCGCCCCTCATGGTTCCGTGTAGCAGCACGTCACGCCAGCATGCGATCAGCGACGCCATCGGGTTCGCGAAAAGCGCCCATTCGTGCCCCGACTCCACCAGGAGCGTGCGAGGATAGATCACCGGGGTCAGGTAGAACCAGAGCATGGTGAGGATCTCCGTCAAGCGCTCGAGGTCCCGGAAGAACAGGTTCGACGTCGCCACGACCAGCGCGAGTCCCTGCGTGATCAGGAACTGCACCCCCACCAGCAGCGGAATCTGCCAGAGCCAGTGCACCGAAGGGAGCCCGGTCGGCGCGTACCCCGCCGGGGGGTAGTGGTGATAGTAGAGCATGAACAGGACGATGACGGGGATCGAGATGACGAAGTGGAGCAGGTGACTCAGGACGCCCGAGAGGACCAGGAAGTCCCGGGGAAACCGCACCTTCTTGATGAGCGTGCTGTTGCCGAGGAAGAAGAAGTTGGCCGCGTTCACCGAGTTCGCAAACCACTGCCACGGAAAGAGCGCCGTGATGAGGAAGAGCGGGTAGGGGGCCTCGGTCTTGACGCGCATGAGCACCTTGAAGATGAGGAAGAAGACCGCCGCGAAAAGCAGCGGGTGCACCAGGGACCACGCATACCCCAAGAGCGTGCTCTTGTAGCGGACCTTGAACTCCTTGGACAGCAGCACGAGCACCAGGTCTTTGTAGTAGGAGAGTCTTTCAGGCTTCATGGTCCAGGTCTCGTGGTGCAGGGCGTGAGCGCACTCTCCACGGGGTCGCACGTCAGCGACGTGAGTCCTGTGGATGCAGCGGTCGTCCGTGGGACGCCCACCGGTCGGCCTGAACCTTAATCTACGCGGTTTGCAGGGGGGTGTCAAGTGGTCAGGGGACAGTCCCCATTCTACGACCTCGCTGCGCTCGGTCCGTAAATGGGGACAGTCCCCTTCGGTACGTGGGGTTTGACAAACCCCGGGCAGATGGGGTATAATGCCTGCTTGGATATGCCGGTGGACGGTCGGTCACGAGAACTCACAGGCAAAGGAACAGGGCCATGTCACGTCAGGAGACACGCGAGATAACGGAAATCATCCTGAAGGCCGCGGCGAAGGCCCGCAGGGAGACGAGTGGGGAGCCGGAGCCCGAGATGACCCGGGCCGTCGAATGGCCCGTCACGCTCACCATCGGTCCGGGACTCGAGGGGGCCATCGCCTGCGAAAGCGAGATCGGCTACGTCAACGGCACCAAGGGCCGTCTCATCTATCGCGGCTACGACATCTTCGACCTCGCGAGCGACTCCACCTTCGAGGAGGTGTCGTTCCTGCTCTTGAAGGGACATCTCCCGACCGCCCCCGAGCTGGAAGCCTTCAAGGCGAAGCTGGCGGCGTATCGTCACGTTCCCCGGACGCTGCGTCGTCTGCAGAGCTTTCCGGTGGAGGAGATGAACGCGATGGCGGCGCTGTCGCTGGGGACGACACTGCTCAGACGAGAGGTGAGCTACGTTGATCGGGACATGGCGCGGCCGAGTCCCGACAGTGCGATCACGGCGGACGAGGACTCCATTCCGATGGAGATTCCGCCGTACGGGGAGGCGCATGCGATCTACGAGTTCCGTCGTCTGGAGCCGCGTCGGCTGCGAGGGGCCCAGAGACGACGGGCCGTCGAGCAGCATCTCACCGGGGGCAGCGAAGCCGAGGTGGATCCGCACCTGATCGCGGCGGTGGCCACGATCGCCGCGGCCATTGCCCGACTTCGAGAGGGCCGGCTCCCGGTCGAGCCCGACCCCGAACTCAGTCACGCCGGAAACTTCCTCTACATGATCACCGGACGACGACCCACGCCCGTGGAGGAACGCATTATGGACGTCTGTCTCATCCTCCACGCCGACCACGGGATGAACGCCAGCACGTTTGCCACGATGGTCGTCGCCTCGACGCTGTCGGACGTCTACCAGTCGATCGGCGCTGGAATCGCCGCGCTCACCGGTCCGCTGCACGGGGGCGCCAACGAGCAGGTGCTGAAGACGCTCGCGGAGATCGGGGACCCCCGGCGCGTGAAGGAGTGGTACCGTGCGGCCCGGGCGAAGAAGACCAAGATCATGGGGTTCGGCCACCGGGTCTACAAGAGCCAGGACCCCCGGGCTCGCATCCTGGCGCCCCTGGCGAGGTACCTTGCCAGAACCAACCGTGCGATGAGACCGCTGCTGCGGACCGCCGAAGCCCTGGAGCGCGAGGTCGTCGCCTCCCTCGGAAAGACGAAGGGCATCTACGCGAACGTCGATTTCTATTCGGGACTCGTCTACCGCGGGATGGGGATTCCCCCGGAGATGTTCACCCCGATCTTCGCGGTTGCACGGGTTTCCGGGTGGGTCGCCCGCGTGCGCGAATACCTCAAGAACAACCGCATCTTCCGCCCACGGGCGATGTACGTCGGTCCCTTCGACAAGGAGTACGTGCCCATCAAGCAGCGACGACGTCCGCGAGGGAAGAGGTAGATCAGCCTTACTTGCCCGGCTTGAGTGGGTTGGCGATCTTGAGTTGATCGACGTTCGCGCGGATGAGCCAGTCGCCCCGTGAGAATCCCCGCCCGGCGCGGCCGGGCAGGCCGGTGAGGGAATTCCCGCTGTCTTCTTTGTCGTGATGGACGAAGACCCCCTTGGTCCCCGTCGGGCTGAACCCCACGCAGATGATGAACTGGGCCGGGACGTTCGTCGGCTTGACGGCGAGCGTGACCCACCTGGCGTCGCCCCGGGCGAACGTGGCATACGGGAACGGGAAATCCGCGATCGTCTTGAAGTCCTTGTCACAGAGCCAGAGGTGGAAGTCTTCCTTGGGGGGCTGGGGGCGGCCGTAGCGCGAGCCGAAAACCTTCACCTCGGTGAGGTACCAGTCCGGCCCGTCCACCTTGAACCGGATGGCATGACCGCCGCCGGCGAAGCTGTGCTTACCTGCGGGGACGCCGTCGTCATGGGCAAGCTCGGTCGCGCGGCCCGTGAGTTCCTTCGGCTTGGCGGTCCGGGCGGCGAAGCCGCTCTTGGGACGCTTGAAGATGAAGGCCGGCTCGGCCCTGTCCCACCAGTCGGCGAGCCGCTTGTCGGCATGCGTCGCCAGGAGGGATTTTCGCACGGCCGCACCCGGATCGGCGGGGTCCACCTCGACTTGCCCCCAGGCCTTGAAGATCTTCGCGACGTTCCTGTCGCCGACGATCTCGGCCAGTTCCTTCCACAGTCCGGCGCCCCGGGTCACCTCGTCGGGCTTCGCTCGTGCAAGCTGCTGCTTCAGCCTTTTCGTCCCGTCGGCACGGTAATCGTATGCGTCCGGCCAGAGGTCTTTCCCCTCCCGTGCGTACACGTCGTCCACGAGACGAGAGCCCAGATAGTGGGCGCAGCCCTCCGCCGCCGCGACTGTCATCCAGCTGTGGTCACGAATCGGACGGTACATCGCCAGGTGGCCCACCTCGTGACACAGGCCGTAGAGGTGGAAGATGCCGGTCATGCTCGGCTTCCGGAGGTCCCGTTCGGAGCGGACGGTGAGGGAGAAACGGTCCTGACCGTCGTTGAACAGCCGGACGGCCGCCTTGGCCTCACGTCGCACGTTGACGTGAATCGTCCCGGGCATGTCGAATCCGAACCGCTCCACCGCGGCCGCTCTTGCGGCCTCCACGGTGCGGGCGATCGCCTTGGCGTGCTCCCTGCTGATTCCTGAATAAGAGACCACCACGTGGTCGAGCCGGCACGCCGCGTCCTCACCGAGTGCGGGTGTGCGCGCCGCGAACAGTGCTGCGAAGACCAGAACAGGCAGCACCGCCGACCACTTTCGGTGATTCCGGCGGTTCATGGGTTTTCTCCCCCGATCCGGTGGGTTTCCTCGGATATCGGTCTGATCGGTTGCTTCTGAAGGCTGAAGGCCGAGAGTTCACCGACGCTTATTCCAGTGCATTGGACGCGGCGGCGCCCCCGATGGTTCCAGAAAAATGCCCCCGATTCCCGCAGGAGGGCTTCTTTACCCGGCCGTGCTGAACTCGAACGGTGAGACGTAGTCGCCGTGCCGGGCTTGCGCTTCGAGCAGACGTTCTCGCTGCTCTCGGAGGATCTGGAAAAGCACCTCGGGCGTGTCGGCGACTTCGGTGCGCCAGATCGTCTCGATGCGGTCGATCTTGTCGAGGTTCTCTCGGACGCGCAGCGTGAACTGCGAGACGTATGCGTCGCGCGGGTATTCCCTGTCGAGCACCTGCTTGAACAGCCGGGCGAGGTCCTCGTAGAGCGGGATGCGGCCGGTCGGTACGTGGATGCAGCCCACGTCGGCGTTCGCCCGAAGCTCCATCCACTTCACCCAGACGTGCTTGTCGTTGATGCCGGTGAGGAAGCGGCCGTCCTCGTGCTTCAGGAAGTAGTTGACCGCAAAGATGAGCGGGGGCTGCTTGAGGTCCTGGATGAAGTCGAGGTGGTTCTGGACGTAGCGGCCGAGCGGGATGGAGACGAAGTCGAGGTTGCTCATGGGCTGGAACTTCCGGACACCGGCCTGTTCCATGGTGGCTGCGGTGGTTTCCGATTCGAGACCCGCACCCATGGTGATGACGCCGTGGGCCCAGTCGAACGACTGCTGCACCGGGACCGAGGTGTCGGCGTCCCGACCGCCGTAGACGATGCCGCGGATGGGCACGCCTCTCGGGTCGTCGGCGTGCTCGTCCAGGTTCGCCAGTCCCTTCAGTCGGATCGTGTAGCGGGCGTTCCAGTGGGAGGGATGGATCTCGTCGCCCCGGGCGTCTTTCTTGCCGCGATGCCACCGGCCGGTGTAGTTGACGCCGTCGTCGGGAATCTCGCGTCCGCCTCCCTCCCAGTAAGGGATGCCGTCCTTGACGAGGACGTTCGAGAAGATGACCTCCCCGGGTTTCGTGAGCACGTCCCAGATGAGCGGGTCGTCGGTGGGGTTGACGTCGCGGATGATGCCGAAGATCCCGCACTCGACGTTCACCGCGCGGACCTCCCCGTCGATCCGGCGGAGGTACGCGATGTCGTCGCCGACGATGGTCTCGCCCGGGACCATCGCGGTGGAGGTCTTCCCGCAGCCGCTCGGAAACGCACCGGTGAAGTAGGTTCGGCGCCCGCCGGGGCCGTTGATGCCCATGACGAGCATGTGCTCACTGAGCCAGTTGTCGCGGTCGGCCTTGCGGATGGCCAGTCTCAGCGCGAGCTTCTTGAACCCGACGGTGTTGCCGGCGTACTGCGTGTTCACGCTGTACACCACCTCGTCGGTGAGGTCGATGTAGATGCGCTTCTTGTCCACGTCGGCGCTCACGCCGTTTTCCAGACGGCCCGCCGAGTGGAGCACGCTGATGTAGTCACGCGCCGTCGGGTGCGATTTGAACTGCTCGTACCCCGAGCGGTAGAGCAGGTCTTCCGAGTGCGCGACGTAGAACGAATCCGTCAGCTGGACGCCGCAGATGGCGAAGACCGAGTTCACCGGCCCCAGCGAGAAAAACCGGACCAGCATCTCCTTGCCCTGCATGCTGCCCGCGAGATACCGGCGGACTTCCGCGAGCCCTTCGTCACGGTCCATCGCGTTGATGTTGGCCCCGAGGTCCTCCGTCGGCTCCACCAGATACCGGGTCACCTCCTTGGCGCGGCCCTGGTCGGTCGGACCGTCGAAGTGAATGGTGTGTCCCTCGATGGCGAGCGGTTTCTCCTCGCCGGTCTCGACCGCTTTCTTGCGGATGTGGGCGATGTCTTCGGGTGCGTCGGTGCAGACGAAGACGGACGCCGGCTGACACAGCTCGATGGCGTCGGCGACGAAGCGGTGGAGTTTCACGTTCTCGAGCTGAAGCAGCTTTTCGAGGTGCTCACGCGTCAGCCTCGCCCGGAGGGTCTGCTCATATCGTTCCGGCATGGTGTCCCTTCCGAAAGGGTTGTCGTGTGCCGCCGCGGGAAAGAAGCGGTAAGAATGCCCGTTTGCCCCCGGGCAGCAAAAAAAAGCCGGCAGCCGCTCGTCACGTTGCCGGCATATCTTCCAGCAGGTAACCCCGGGGCTACCCCCTGTCCATCTGCCTGGGACGGAACGATAGGGACGTCGCGTTCATATGTCAAGAAATTTCTCCCGCCGGAAACGTCTTCGGGAAGCGTCGGGCGCGGCGTCCTGATGTATCGGGACTGACCCACCACGCCCAGCCGGTGGGGGTGCGGGGTTGTTCGGATGGGCTTTCAGTCCTGCTTCTTCGACAGCGCCTCGGCGACGTAGCCCACGCAGACGACCATCCAGCCGCCGAAGAACAGGGCCACGGCCAGCCAGAGCAGGACTTCAGGATTGCGGTCCGCTATCTTCTTGAGAATGCCGGATACAAGCGTGCCGAGAAACACGAGACACCCCAGTCCCACACAGCACATGCCGACAACAACGATCCACCACTTCCTCACCGTAGGTTCTCCCAACAGGAAGGTCCTGACGTCCGGGTCGCGCGGGGAGTTCGCTATCGCTTGGCGTCGTCTTCGACGCGGGGGGCCCCGTCGAGCGTGAAGAGGATGATCTGCTCGCCGACGATGGTGCTCATGTCCTGGTGGAGACTGATGACGTTTCTGCCGGTGATGTCTTCGACGATCGCTTCGAGGGGACGACGGCTCTTCTCGAGCAGCTCGAACCGCATCTGCTTGATGAGTGCGCGACCGTGGGCGTCGGGCTCGGCGCCGGCCAGTTGCTTCTCCGCCGGGGTCATCACCCCGCGCAGACGCACCAGAACCATGTCGTCGATGAGCGTGGTCTTGGTCTCCTCCGGTCCGCGACCCATATACTCCTTCTGAAACCGGATGATCGCCTCGCTGACCTCGGCTTCAAGCTGTCCCTTCGTCTTCACCGACGCACCCCGCGAAATCGTGACGGGCCTCCCCACACGGGGAGCGGGAGGCCTTGCAGGTGCGGTGATTCTACACCGTAGAGCGCGGCCACGCAACGACATTCCTGCTGGTCCGTGTTCCCGGGGTGGGGCGGCCGCGGCAGCGCTGTGACCGTCGCCTGCGCGGGCCGGGGTTGCGGTCGAAAAGGGTGAGGGATCAGGTGTTGGGCGTCGGTTTTCAGGCGGCCGGTGGCTTTGCCGGAGGTTCGGCAGGCGGTCCCGGCGGCGGCTCGGCAGGGGGCGTTGGCGGTTGCTTGGTGGGGGACTGACGTTCCTTCATGCGTCCTGCCTTGAAGCTCCGAAACCGCACGGGGTCGCCGGGAACCACCGTCATGTCCAGCCAGAGATTCTTGTCGTCCACCTCGCCGACGACGAGGACCCGGAACCACTTGGTCCCGTGCGGGAGCGGTCCCACCTTCGGTATCATTTTCCGCAGTCGCGAGTCACGGTAGGTCATCACCAGTGCCCGGGTCTCGTCCAGCCGTGCCATCACGTCTTTCCTGGACAGGTCGTCTCCGAGCATCATGAGCGCGCGGAACTCGTCGAGCGTCCCGCGGGTCAGCGTGTCGAACAGCTTCTCCAGGGCGTCGTCGAGCGCGACGTTGTCTCCCTCGCGAAAGACGATTGTCGCGTCGGGACGCTTTTCGGTGGAGATGACCGGGAACCGGACGACGCGCAGAAAATACCCCTGTTCGCGCGGGACGAACGAGACGGTCGCCATTGCCGCGGAGGTCCCGTCCGCCACCTCGTAGTTCACGTCCACCCGCTCCGGCTCGATGTTCGGAAAGCGGATCGACGGGAACGTGTCCATCGCCGAGAGCACCCCTTTGAGCTTGCTCGCACGAGCCGGGTCGCCCGCGTTGGCGTCGTCGAACATCTGCTGGTAGGTTTCTCTGGGGATGTCGGAGGTGTACGTGGTGAGCTTCTCCCAGTTCCACTCGGTCATGGCCTGGCGCAGGCCCATCACGGGGGTCTTGAGATCCCCCGGCCCCGCCACGCCCACTGCCCGGTGAAGCATGACCGACGCCGCCATCAGCGCCGCAACCCCCGCGCCGAGCGCAAATATCGCTACCCACAGGAAACGTCTCGTTCTCACGTGGCTCCCTCCACGGCTGCGAGCCATTCTACCCGCACTCCGCGTTCAGGTCAACCCCCGGTGCCGGTGGGTTTTTGCTTGATTTCCGTCCACGGCCCGATATAGTTCCGCAAACGTTGACACCGGCTCGTCCGGGAGCCGTGCCTCATGTGGAAGTCGAAGCATCTCCTGGGTCTCGAGGACCTCACCCGCGAGGAGCTTATTTCCATTCTGGACCGTGCGCGGGAGTTCAAGCCGACCTGCACTTCGAGCGCCCACAAGCACGACACGCTCCGGGGTGAGACCGTCGCGCTGATGTTCTTCGAGCCCTCCACCCGCACCACCAGTTCGTTCTGGCTGGCCGCGCGGCGACTGTCGGCCGATGCCCTCTCCTTCACGAAGGCCGGCTCCTCGGCCGCCAAGGGCGAGACCCTCCTGGACACCGCGCTCAATATCCAGGCGATGGGTGTCGACATCATCGTCCTCCGTCACAGCTCGCCCGGTGCACCGCACATGCTGGCACGCGAGCCGCGCATCACCGCGTCGGTCGTCAACGCCGGGGACGGGGCCCACGAGCACCCCACGCAGGGACTCCTGGATATCATGACCATCCGCGAGAGGAAGGGGGAGTTCAAGGGGCTCAAGGTCGCCATCGTGGGCGACATCGCACACAGCCGCGTCGCACGCTCGGACATCTTCGCGCTCAAGACCCTTGGAGCCGAGCTCACCGTGTGCGGGCCGGCGACCCTCGTCCCCGAGGGCATCCGCGCGCTGGGCGTCGAGGTCTCTTCTGACTTCGATGAGATTATCGGCGAAATGGACGTCGTCAACATGCTGCGGATTCAGCGTGAGCGCCTCACCGGATCCGTGCTGCCGGCCAAGGGGGAATACACGCGACGCTTCGGACTGACCCGCGACCGTGAGAAGCGGATGAAACCCGACGCGATCGTCATGCACCCCGGACCGATCAACCGGGGCGTCGAGCTCGCCTCGGAGGTCGCCGACGGCAGACGAAGCGTCATCCTCGAACAGGTCACCAACGGCGTCGCCGTCCGCATGGCCGTGCTCGCGATGGTCATGGGGAAATAGTCTTCCGAGGCATCGAATCTATCCCCTCTCCCCTGTAGGGAGAGCGTTAGGGAGAGGGGGATCGTCCGAGGGGAGATATCGTGCCAGACATGCTCATCAAGGGCGGACGTGTGCTGGACCCGGCGTCGGGCCGGGATGAGACCGCCGACGTCCTCATCCGGGACGGGAAGATCGCCGGGATCGGCCGCGTGAAGGAGAAGGCCGACGAGGTGATCGACGCCGCGGGGAAGATCGTCTGCCCCGGTCTCATCGACCTGCACGTTCACCTGCGCGAGCCGGGAAACGACGAGGTGGAGACGATTCGCTCCGGCGCCGCTGCGGCGGTCGCGGGCGGATTCGCCGGCGTCGCCTGCATGCCCAACACCGATCCCCCGGTGGACAGTGCGGTTAGCGTCGAGTACGTCCGTCGCCAGTCGGCGGATGCGGGGCTGGCACGCGTCTATCCCATCGGGACGATCACGAAGGGCCGGAAGGGGAAGGAGCTTGCCGAGCTGTCGGCGCTCGCGCGTGCCGGCGTCGTCGGCTTCAGCGACGACGGCGACCCGGTCGCCGACGCCGAACTGATGCGCCGGGCCCTGGAGTGCGCAGCGAAGCTCAACCGACCCGTCATCACCCACGCCGAGGACAGGGCCCTCTCGGCGGGAGGCGTCA
>Ga0111220_1007_pt1 | contig 17041 bp, 13 predicted proteins | sample DeeMarSWOR152_54_FD_80384 | JGI IMG/M metagenome (GOLD analysis project Ga0111220, IMG submission 80384) | Planctomycetes bacterium DG_58
ATCGTCTGGAAGACCGAGATGCCGGGTCCCGGCGCGTCGAGTCCCATCGTCTTCGGCGATCGCGTCTACGTGACCTGCTACACCGGTTACGTTGTCCGCAGGGGAGCGGAGGGGAGCCTGGAGGAACTGAAGCGGCACCTGATCGCGGTGCGTCTCAGCGACGGCCGGATACTCTGGAACAAGGCCGTCCCCGCCAAGCTGCCGGAAGAGCGTCGAATCCGCGAGCACGGCTACGCCGCCAGCACCCCCGTCGCAGACGCCGAACGGGTCTACGTGTTCTTCGGCAAGTCCGGGGTCCTTGCGTTCGACCACGACGGGAAACAACTCTGGCAAGCGGACGTCGGGTCGAGGACACACGGCTGGGGAAGCGGGGCCTCGCCGGTCCTTTACAAGGACCTCGTGTTCATCAACGCCAGCGTGGAAAGCCAGTCGCTGGTCGCCCTCGACCGTCGTACCGGCGAGCGGAAATGGCAGGCCGACGGCATCCGTCAGGCCTGGAACACGCCGGTGCTCGTCACCGCCAAATCCGGCCGACAGGAACTGATCGTCCCCGTGCAGGGCAGCGTGCTCGCGTTTGATCCCGATTCCGGCGAGCGGCTCTGGTCGTGCAGGACCGACATCCGCTGGTACATGGTGCCCAGCGTGGTCGCCGAGGACGGCGTGATCTACTGCCTGGGCGGACGATCGGGCACCGCCGCGCTGGCGGTCCGCGCCGGGGGCAGCGGGGAGGTCACCGGCTCGCACCGGCTGTGGACCAGCCAGAAGGGCTCCAACGTCACGTCTCCGGTCGTCCACGACGGTCATCTCTACTGGATGCACGAGCAGCGCGGGATCGCCTATTGTGCGGTGGCCGCCAGCGGGGAGATCGTCTACGAAGAGCGCCTCGAGGGGGCGGGACGGGTCTACGCCTCCCCCCTGCTTGCCGACGGGCGGCTGTATTACCTCACCCGCAACGGCCGGACGTTCGTGCTCGCATGCAAACCCCGCTTCGAACAGCTTGCGGTCAACGACCTGGGCGACCGCAGCACCTTCAACGCCACTTTCGCTGTGGCCGGCAACCGCCTGCTGGTGCGGTCGGACAAGTACCTCTACTGCCTGGGGAAATAGGACCGGCGCCGGCCAGACGGGTCCTTCCGCGGTCGGCCGCGAGCACGCTCCGGAAGATTCCGCCCAGTCGCCCGCCCGCCCGGTCGTAGGTTCGAATCGAGGGCCCGCTACGTAGTAGAAAAGAAGATTCCGGGACGACGGATCGATGTCGAGCTTCTTGGGGAGCAATGCTGCATTACGGCGAGCAAGCCCATTCTCCTGCCCGCTGGTTGATGACCCCTACGATACGTTGCACAAGCCTCCCCGGAGGCAACCCCCTTCGTAAGACTCTCAAGGAATTGGACGCGGCTGTCCTCCAGCCACATCTGGAGCTCCGGGGGGCCGAGACCCGTCCACCCCGAGGTTTGCCAGTATCGGGGACTTCGCAAGATCTCCTGATTGGTTGTCGGAGAAGCATTGGCTCCTCCTTTACGGAATAGACAGAATGTCCCGTGCAGGCGTTCTCAGTGTCTTGTTGCCCCAATCGGGGCTGCAGGTCAAACCCAACACAGTCATTTTGGAGATACAAACGTTTTGTAATCCTCCGTTTCGGGAGGCCGAAGGGGGATCAAAGGTCGAAGGTCGGCCAACTCTTCTTGGCGAGAGAACGGGGGCGAAAGAGCGGAGTGCGGGATGCGCCCTAAGTCCTGTTTATAATACGGGTTACGGCGTAGAGTCGTCGTGAAATACATGGGCTCAGGAATCCAAGCGAATCAGCGGTTGTGCCATGCCAACCGAACGGAGGAGAGGCGAGGGTAGAAACCATACAGATTATATAAAGCGACGTATCGGGGTAGTCGATAAAGCTGGCGTTGCAGGGCACTTGTTGCCCTCGCAGGGGATATGGCATTGACAGAACTCCCCGCAGTCTTGCTTACATTTGAAGGTGGGGCCTGGTTTGCGGGTTGGACGGCGTTCAGGGACTCTTACCAAGGGCGTAATCCGCAACGAATAGGAGGCGGTGAATCATGAGCTGGTTCGGAAGAAAAGACCGAAATGGCAGAGGCGCGGAGGTGGCGGTAGCTGATGCGGACACAGGTGGCGCACGTGGCGAAGCGGTAGAAAAATCCTCGCGAGAACTGCTGGACGCGCTGGAGGCCGTGAGAAAGGGTGACCTGTCACGGCGACTGGACACGCAACGGGGCGACATCTTCGGGGAGCTAGCGAATTCCTACAACAGCATGGTTGAGATGCTGAACGCATTCAGCGGCGAGGTTACTCGGGTCGCCGGGGAAGTGGGTACCGAAGGGAAGCTGGGAGGTCAGGCACAAGTAGAAGCGGTATCGGGCGTCTGGAAACAATTGACGGACGGCGTCAACACTCTGGCACAGAACCTGACCGACCAGGTGCGGAATGTCGCCCAGGTGACGACAGCGGTCGCCAACGGCGACCTGTCTCAGAAGATCACCGTCGAGGCGCAGGGCGAAGTCCTGGCGCTCAAGGACACCATCAACACGATGGTGGACAAGCTGAGTGCGTTCGGAAGCGAGGTGACAAGAGTCTCTCGGGAGGTGGGCACCGAAGGGAAACTGGGCGGCCAAGCCGTGGTGGAAGGCGTATCCGGGACGTGGAAAGACCTGACCGACAATGTCAATACGATGGCTCAGAACCTGACCGACCAGGTGCGGAATGTCGCCCAGGTGACTACAGCGGTCGCCAACGGCGACCTGTCTCAGAAGATCACCGTCGACGCACAAGGCGAGATCCTGGCACTCAAGGATACCATCAACGGCATGGTAGACAGCCTGAACACCTTCGCGGCTGAGGTGACGCGAGTCGCGAGGGAGGTCGGCAGTGAAGGGAAACTGGGCGGTCAGGCGGAGGTGCCGGGTGTTGCCGGCACGTGGCAGGACCTGACCCGCAACGTCAACACGCTGGCCCAGAACCTGACCGACCAGGTGCGAAACATCGCCCTGGTGACGACAGCCGTCGCCAACGGTGACCTCTCTCAGAAGATCACCGTGGAAGCGCAGGGCGAGATCCTGGCGCTGAAGGACACGCTCAACACGATGGTGGACAAGCTGAGTGCGTTCGGGAGTGAGGTGACGAGGGTCTCCCGGGAAGTCGGCACCGAAGGGAAGCTGGGCGGCCAAGCCGTGGTGGAAGGCGTATCCGGCACGTGGAAGGACCTGACCGACAACGTCAATACGATGGCTCAGAACCTGACCGACCAGGTGCGGAACATCGCGCAGGTGACGACAGCGGTCGCCAACGGCGACCTCTCTCAGAAGATCACCGTGGAGGCGCAAGGGGAGATCCTGGCGCTTAAAGACACTATCAACACGATGGTGGACAAGCTGAGTGCGTTCGGGAGTGAGGTGACGAGGGTTTCCCGGGAAGTGGGGAGTGAGGGGAAACTGGGAGGTCAAGCGGAGGTGCGTGATGTCGCCGGGACGTGGAAGGACCTGACCGACAACGTGAACACGATGGCTCAGAACCTGACCGACCAGGTGCGCAACATCGCCCAGGTGGCAACGGCGGTGGCCAACGGCGACCTCTCTCAGAAGATCACCGTGGAGGCGCGAGGCGAGATCCTGGCGCTCAAGGACACGCTCAACACGATGGTGGACAAGCTCAGTATCTTCGGCAGTGAGGTGACAAGGGTTGCCAGGGAGGTGGGCACCGAAGGGAAACTGGGCGGCCAGGCGGAGGTCCCGGATGTAGCAGGGACGTGGCAGGATCTGACCAACAACGTCAATACGATGGCCGGAAACTTGACCGACCAGGTGCGCAATATCGCCCTGGTCGCCACCGCCATCAGCGCCGGAGACCTGACGCAAAAGATCACCGTTGAAGCTCAAGGCGAGATCCTGGAGCTGAAAAACACGCTCAACAAAATGGTCGACGACCTGAATCGCTTGGCCAGCGAGGTCGCCAGGGTTGCTCAGGTTGCAGGACAGGAAGGAAACCTGAGCGCACGGGCGGAGGTGGCGGGAGTCAGCGGCAGTTGGAAAGAAATTGTCGACACGTTGAACGCCCTTGTTGACTCCATTGCCAGGCCCGTGCAGGAAGTAATGAGGATTGCCATGGCCATGTCAAAGGGGGACATTTCACAGGAAATGGCAGCAGAGGAGACAAGGGGAGACATCCGGACGTTGGCGGAGGCGCTTAACGCGTCGCTCAGTAATCTCCGTGACCTCATTCGCTTGGCGATGGACAGCTCGACAAAAGTGGCGTCGGCATCGGATCAGGTGGCCGGGTCCTCGGGCCAAGTAAGTGCAGCACTCTCGCAGGCCGCAAAGACCACGCAACAGATAGCCGAGGGGGCAAGGGAGCAGTCCAAGAAACTGGAAGGAAGCACCAAGATCGTGGCGGACCTGTCTACGTCGATTCAACAGGGGTCGGCCACCGCGCAATCGGCTGCCCAGGCTACCCAGGAAGCGGCAGATCTGGCTCAAAGGGGTACGGAAGCCGGAAGCCAGGCAGCGGACAGGCTGAAGAGCATTGACGAAGTTGTGAGGGCAAACACGGGAACCGTCAGGGAACTTGACGCTCGTGCCAAGGAGATTGCCGTCATCGTCGGCACCACAAAGGACATCGCCGACCAGACGAACCTCCTTGCCCTGAACGCTGCGATTGAGGCGGCCCATGCCGGTGAAGCCGGTCGAGGTTTTGCGGTCGTGGCCGATGAAATCAGGAAGTTGGCCGAAGAGACCAAGAAAGCCGCCGGCCAGATCGAAGAAATGGTCGGCACGATCGGGAAATCGACGTCCGAGGTTGTCGAGAGCATGGCCACGGGCACACAACAGGTCGCCGACAGCATCGGCATCGTCAACGAGGCGCTTTCCCTGCTGGATCAGATAGGCACAGGGGCACAGGAGATAACGGCCAGAGCCCAGGAAATCCAACAGGCGACGATCGAACAGTCCGCAGGCGCTCAGCAGGTGGCGACGACTATCGAGGAGATAGCGAACACGTCGGAGCAAGCGGCTATTGGGTCGGGGCAGATGGCCACCTCCATTCAGCAGCAGACGGCTGCCATGCAGCAGATGGCCGCGTCGGCCCAGAACCTGTCCACGCTGGGACAGGAATTGAGGACGGCGCTCCGGCGGTTCAAGGTGAGCACCGAGGGAATCGAAGAAGAGGCGCAAGAGCATCTGGACCACGTAGAGCCCCGGGAAGTCGCGGATGTCGTTGCCGTAGCTTGAGACGATTAGCCCGAGCACGGCGTCGCGTCGCGAACAGATAGCGATGCGCCGTGAGAAACGGCACTGACCGAAACACGTAAGAAAGGCGACAAAATGACCAGCAGGAATGTGGCTGTGGAGGCCGCTGAGGCGGCGCCGGACACATACCGGGGTCCCAGTGGCGAGCAGACAGAGAGGGTCGCCGAAAGACCATACACGCGCCTGCCGTCCGACGCGGCAGACATCGTCCAGGTCATTATCTTCCGTCTGGGGGAGGAGGAGTTCGCCGCGGACATTAACCAGGTAAGGGAGGTCGTCAGCAAAGGGCTGGTCACGGCCATGCCGGATTCCCCGGATTTCGTCAGGGGCGTAACGAGCGTGCGGGGTGAAATCGCGGTCGTCATAGACCTCAAGGCGCGTTTTTCCGCAATTTCGGGACAGGGAATCGAGAGCAAGCACGTCGTGATAACGGAGCAGGATAACCACTTGTTCGGCCTCATGGTTGATGAGGTCACCGACGTGCTGAGAATTCCGGAGACGGAGATCAAGCCTGCGCCGAAACCGCTGACGGGGCTCGAAAACGTACAGGTTAATGGCGTAATCAACATTGGCAACCGCCTGATTCTCCTCCTGGATCTGACGAACGTGCTTTCGGCGGAGAGCCTTGCGGAACTGGCGAGAATTCGACTGAAGTACGAACAGGTTCCGGACCAAAGACCGGAGACCGAAGAGAAAGAGCCGGCGCCCGAAGCGGATGCCGAAGAGCCGACGAAAAGTGCTGAGATATCCGAGGCCGAACCCTCGGAGACAACCTGAAACAGAAGCGTGACCGTAGGCGAGCGGGGGATTGGTAGAGCAGCAGAAAACCAGTCCCCTTTTTTATCGGGAACGGGGATCGGCGAAATACGCAGAGGACTCAAAGCAAAGGGACGGAGTTATCATGAAAAAGATACTGATCGTTGACGACTCACTGTTCATGCGCAAGGTGCTGGGAGACATTCTCTCCAAGGAGTACCAGGTCATCGAGGCGGATTCAGGGTCGAGGGCGCTTGCACTGGCTGAACAGGAAAACCCGGACCTGGTGCTCCTGGACATTATCATGCGTGCGGACGAGGAGGAAGGGGTTGGTGTCCTTGAGAAACTGATGAACACCTCCCCGGACATCCAGGTTGTGATGATCTCCGCAGTCGGGCAGCAGGCGATGGTCGAGAAATGCCGGAGGCTCGGTGCCAAGGACTATATCGTGAAGCCCTTCGACGGGAAAGCGGTTCTTCAGATCGTTAGCGAGCACGTGGGATAGCATCTTGCCACGCCCGGTTACCCCGGGACGACCCGGACATGAGGGAAGACATCATGCCCATAAGAGTGCTGGTGGTCGACGACTCGCTGTTCATGCGACGCCTGGTGTCGGACAGCCTGAATGCCGACCCCGCCATTGAGGTGGTGGCGACGGCCAAGGACGGAAACGATGCGTTAAGCAAGACATGCGAACTGCGGCCCGATTGCATCACGCTGGACCTGGTGATGCCAACGCAAGGCGGGCTGGCGGCGCTTGAACACATTATGTCCGAGTGCCCGACACCTGTGGTGATATTGTCCGCCCACAGCAAGGAAAGCGCCGATATCACCATGAAATGCCTCAACGCCGGGGCGGTGGGCTTCGTGCCAAAGCCCTCGGGCGAGTTGTCGCTGGATATAGAAAAGATCACACCGCAGTTGATACGAGAGGTGAAGGCCGCCGCGGCGCTTGACGTTGCGAGCATCAAGTCGCTCATCGCCGCGAAGCCGAGAAGGCGATTACGTTCCCGGCGGCTGAAGGCCGAGATCATTGTCATAGGGGCCTCGACAGGCGGCCCGCAAACGCTGCGAACGGTTTTGTCGTCGCTGCCGCTTGACTTTCCCGCTCCCATCCTGGTCGTGCAGCACATGCCGGCGGGGTCGTTTGCGCAAAGTCTGGCAGAGGACTTGGACCAGCATTGTGAACTGTCAATAAAGCTGGCCGAGGATGGGGAGATGATTCGACCCGCCACTGTTTACGTGGCTCCCGGCGGGTTCGAGATGACGCTGAAACGACATCGGACGCCGACGCCGAAGAACAAGAGAAACCGGAAAGGGAAAGCCCCTGAAGCAGCGATCTGGCTCACCGAGGCCGAGCCCGACGGCTTAAATCCTACGGTGGACATCACGATGCAGTCCGTGGTCGCCGTTTATGAGGGGAATACGATCGGCATTATCCTGACTGGCATGGGCCACGACGGGCGTGAAGGTATGAAGGCCATAAAGGACCACGGCGGCAAGACGATTGCCCAGGATGAGTCCTCGTTGATATTCGGCATGCCCAAGGCGGTTATCGACGCGGGACATGCCGACAAAGTGCTCCCGGCTTCCAGCGTGGCCGGGGCACTGATGGACATGGCAAGAAGCACGGAGCCGAAGAATTCTCCACGAAGGCCCGCGGTGCTGTGTAAAGGACAGCAGCAGGCTCCGGCAAACAGCACAGGGGTCTGACAATGGCGACCAGCAAACTCGAAAAGTACAAGGACCTGTTCCTCAGCGAGGCCAAGGCGCATGTGGCCACCATGAACCGGGCTCTGCTCGTGCTGGAGAGAAGTCCTGACAATCTCCAGGGCCTGGACGAAATACGCCGGGCCTCGCATTCCCTGAAAGGGATGGCGTCAACGATGCGTTACGACAAGACCGTTGCGTTGTGTCATGCCATCGAAGACGTGCTGGATGCGATAAAGAACAAGAAACTGAAACCGGCAAAGTGTGCCGACACGCTGTTCGAATGCTTTGATGCCCTCGCATCGGCCCTGAAGGAGATCTCCAAAGGGAAGAAGGAGCGCGACAACAGTGCGCTTGTCAAGCGACTCCAGGAGCTGCTCACATCCGGCGGCACCGAGGCACAACCAGCCCCCGAGGGCGCTTCCACATTCGAAATGGAAAAGGTCCAGGCCATCGAGGTCAAGGTGGAGCGCCTGGACTTGCTCATGAACCTCGGAGAAGAACTGCTCATCAACCAGATGAGACTGGAGGGCGTCAAGGAGAAACTCCCGGATGCGGAGCTGGCCGCTTCGGTGGACGCCCTCCGCAGACTCGTGACCGACGTGCAGTACTACGTCATGAACGCGAGGATGGTCCCGGTAGGCTTCGTGTTCGACCGATTCCCCCGAATGGTCAGGGACCTGGCCAAGCAGCAGAAAAAGGAAGTAGACCTGCAGGTGAGCGGGAGCGACATCGAACTCGACAAGACCGTCGTCGAGGTCCTGGGCGAATCACTGGTACATCTCTTGAGAAACGCGGTTGACCATGGCATCGAGACGCCCGAGGAGAGAACGAAGGCGGGCAAGCCGCCTCGGGGCACCATCACCTTGGCAGCGAAGAGGACCAAGGGGCTCGCGGTGGTCGAGGTGTCGGATGACGGGGTGGGTCTCGACCTTGAAGCCGTAAGGAACGCCGCTGTCGCGCGTGGGGTGCTGCCCGCTGGGGCGACCCACGAAGAAGTACTGGACTCGATTTTCGCTGGTGTCAGCACCACGCAGGAGGTCACCGCTGTCTCAGGGCGGGGCCTGGGCCTGCACATCGCCAGAACTAAAGCGGAATCGCTGGGCGGCGCAGTCCGGGCGACATCAGAGCCGGGGAAAGGCACGACGTTTGTCATGGAGATACCGCTGACCCTCGCCGTCATCAAGGCGCTCTTTGTCGAGGTCGGCGGCGTCAGCTACGCCGTTCCCCTGGCGAGCATAGACCGGGTCATCCGGGTGGACGCGAACGACATCAAGGGAATGCTGGACTACGAAGCGACCGTCGTGGACGAGGAAGCCCTTCCGATTGCCCGGCTCGACGTGCTGTTCCACGCCCCGCGGTCCGCGCTGCCTAAGCAGCCGATTGTCATTGTCCGAAGGGGAGAAGAGCGCCTGGGCCTCGCGGTGGATGCCGTTGCGGACACACGGCAGATCCTCATCAAGCCGCTGGGCAAACTTGCAAAGGAGAACAGACACTTCGCCGCGTCCACCGTTATCGGCTCCGGTGAAGTCGTGCTCGTCCTGGACGTGGCCAATCTGGTACTGTCCAGGAAAACGCAGAAACCCGAGGCGGCTTGACGGCGCCGGAGGGGCGCTTTCGGCCGTCTCCGCTTCTCGGAAAGGAATGTGTGGGTTATGGATGACAAGATCGCTCTGGAAATAACGAGTAAAGCGGCGCTCCATGCCTCCGACAGCCTGTCAAAGCTGACCGGCAATCCGGTTGAGGTGAAGTTCTCTCAGATGAGAACAAGTTCGTTGGACGACATCCCCGTGAGAATCCGTCCCGAGGAGATGGTGACGGCGACCTATCTGCGCGTCACGGGGGATATCAGCGGTGCGGCGCTCCTGGTCTTTCCAGTGGAGGGTGCGCTCCTGCTTTCGGATACTCTTCTCAAGAGAGAAGCGGGAACAACCACGGTGCTCAAGGAACTGGAGACGTCGGCCCTGAAGGAAGTGGGAAACATCGTGACCGGGGCCTACCTTACGGTTCTTTCCGACCTTTCGAGTGTTCGCCTGGTTGAGAATGCGCCGCACTTCAGTGCCGACATGTTCGGCGCGGTCCTCTCCCAGGTTCTGGCGGAGTGCGCCGCGCGCGCACAAGAGGCGCTGATCGCCGAAGTGGAGTTTGCCTTTGTGCAGTCGCCGATCAGGGCACATTTCCTTGTCCTTTTTTCCGAGGAGGACAGTGAACTGGTTTTCAAGGCAACCGCGCGCGCTTAGCCCGCACCCGGGGTGACCGCATGGAAGAAAAGGACGTACCCATAGGACAGTGGGTGGCGGCGGAAGGCCCCGTGACGCTGGCGGCGCAGGGTGTGGGCTCCTGCCTGGTGCTGACGCTGTACGATCGAAAGCGCCGCAGCGGTGCACTGGCTCACGCGATGCTGCCGACGGCAAACGGGGCGTCGAAGGAAACGGAGAACAACAGCCGATACGTTGACAGGGCCGTACGCGAAATGCTGCAGCGGATGCTGGACCAGGGCTCGCAAAGAGGAGACTTGCAGGCCAAGATCGCCGGCGGGGCCAACATGTTCGATGCTCCCGGGCGCGACATCGGCAAGGAGAACGTCTCCAGTGCAAAGGAGGCACTCAGGAGAGAGAACGTCAGCCTGGTGGCCGAGTGCGTTGGCGGCGCCAACGGCAGGTCGATCGAGTTCTGTGTCACTTCGGGCGTGATGACCATCAAGACGAAACTGTAGGCGAGGGATGACGACAAGTGACAACCCAGAACCAGGAGACAGACAGCCAGCAGGCACAGCAGGAGACGCAGTGGTTGCTTGAACTGCTTTCGAGCAGGTCAAGCACCAGCGTGACCGCTGAGCTGTTAGGGCAGACTACGCTGCACGAGAGAATGCCCGACGCCTTTGGCGAACTCGCGCAACAGTACGGCGCGCTGTTGGACCGGGCACTGGAAGAACGCGTCTACAAAGTGGAGCACAGGATCTCCGACTGTCTCCGGAACCTGGCGGCGGAGTTGGGTTTGCTGAAAGCGGGTCCCCGCGACGTGGTGGAACTTCACATGACTGTCCTGGAGCAGCCGCGTGCGGGAATTGCGCCACCGAAGGCTCGCGCGCGGGACGATGCGGCGCGCATGCTGGTTCTGGAACTCATGGGCTGTCTCGTGTCATACTACCGCAACTATGCACTGGGCGCCTGGACCTCGAATCTCGCAAAGGAGCAAGCTCAATGAACGATTACTTGCTGAAGCTCTACATCACGGGACAGACACCAAGGTCCGTGCAGGCTGTCCGGAACCTCGAACGTATATGCAAGGAGAAGTTGAAAGGACAATACCGGATGGTCGTCATCGACGTCCTCGAGCGGCCCCAACTGGCGGAGGACGAGAAGATCCTGGCCACACCGACGTTGATCAAGGAGTTGCCGTCGCCCCTTCGGCGGATCATAGGAGACCTGTCGGATACTGAAAAGGTCCTGCTGGGACTGGACCTGCTGATGGTGTCGGAATCCGCACATGCGAAAGGAGACAGAGAATGACAGAGCAACTGCAGGAACAACCAGTCCTTGAGAAACTCGCGACGGGAATACCCGGTTTCGACTCGCTGGCAGTCGGCGGGCTGACGAAGGGCCGCGCCACGCTGCTCTCCGGGACTGCAGGAAGCGCCAAGACGGTCTTCGCAGCACAGTTCCTCGCCGAAGGGATCAGGGGGCCGGGCGAAGCCGGCGTCTTTATCACCTTCGAGGAGAGTCCAGCGGACATCCGCAGGAACATGCTCGGCTTTGGCTGGGATATCGCCAAATGGGAGGAGGAAGGCAAGTGGGCCTTCGTTGACGCCTCTCCACAGCCGGCCGAGGAAGCCGCCATTGAAGCCGGGAAGTACGATTTGGGGGCGCTGATGGCCCGCATCGAGAATGCCGTGCGGGAAACCGACGCGAAGCGCGTCTCCGTGGATTCCCTGGGCGCCATCTTCACTCAGTTCGCCGATGCCCACATGGTAAGGGCGGAACTGTTCAGAATTGCCACGGTCCTCAAGCAGTTGAATGTCACGTCGATCCTGACCGCCGAGCGTGCCGAGGAATTCGGCCCCATCTCACGGTATGGCGTCGAGGAATTCGTCGCGGACAACGTCATTGTCCTGCGCAACGCTCTCGAAGCGGAAAAACGCCGCCGCACTGTCGAGATTCTGAAGTTCCGGGGCACCAACCACCAGAAGGGCGAATACCCCTTCACGGTCATGCCGGGTCAGGGGATCATCGTGATTCCGCTTTCGGCCATTGAGCTCAGCCAGAAGTCGTCGGACAACCGCGTCACCTCGGGAAGTCCCGAGATGGACAAGATGTGCGGGGGCGGCTTCTTCCGCGATTCCGTCATCCTGGTCTCCGGCGCCACGGGGTGTGGGAAAACCCTCATGGTCACCGAGTTCGCGAACGGCGGGGCCGCGATGGGCGAGAAATGCCTAATTTTCGCCTTCGAGGAGAGCCGCGGACAGCTCTTCCGGAACGCCAGCGGCTGGGGTGTTGACTTTGAAAAGTGGGAGAACGAAGGCCGGCTCAAGGTGGTCTGCGCATACCCCGAGAGTGCCGGACTCGAGGACCACCTCATCAACATGAAGGCGGTGATCGACGAGTTCAAGCCGAACCGGATCGCGGTGGACAGCCTGTCGGCGCTCGAGCGCGTCTCGACCATCAAGGGATTCCGCGAGTTCGTCATCAGCCTCACGTCGTTCATCAAGCATCAGGAGGTGGCCGGACTGTTCACGGCTGTCACCCCCACACTGATGGGAGGTCCGTCCGTGACGGAAACCCACATCTCCACCATCACCGACTCCATCATCCTGTTGAGGTACGTGGAGATGTTCGGAGAGGTACATCGTGGGATCACGGTGCTCAAGATGCGCGGCTCCGCACACGACAAAGACATCCGCGAGGTCACCATCGACGGGAGCGGGATGCACATCGGCGAGGCTTTCAGCGGCGTCACCGGTATCCTGTCAGGCATGCCGATGCACGTTGTCGCCGGTGAAGCGGAGCGTCTCGGGGAAATGTTCGGAGCGGAAGTGGCCGTTCGCGGATGAGCGTCGGCGAGACGCCGGGCAACAAGACCGTCCCCGACGTTCACAAATGAAGGACGGGTAGCGTGATGCTGGAACCGGAAGACCGCGAAAGATACTTCGAGCTGCTGAAGGCCCACGTTGTGGAGCCACGGGAGGAGCATCTGCCCACGGCGGCAGGAATGGGCGAGGACCTGACGCTGGCGGGTCTGCCGGCAAAGGTCCTTGTCGTTGATGACGAGCCCAGCGTCCTGAGCTCGATAAGACGATTGCTGGTGAGGAAAGGACTCGAGGTTGCTACCACCTCCTCGGCCCAAGAGGCCTTGGACATGCTTCGGCAGGAAGAATACGCGGTCGTCATCGCAGACCAGCGGATGCCCGTGGTCAGCGGCACTCAACTGCTCGGACAGGTTCGTGAGGTGTCTCCGGACACCGTGCGAATTCTGCTCACCGGATACCCCGACGTTGAGACAGCGATCGAATCGATCTACAAGGGTGCTGTCTATCGATTTCTAACCAAGCCGTGGAACGATCAGGAACTTGGTCTTGCCGTCCGACAGGCGGTTGAGCAGTTCGAACTGACCGCCGAGAACAGACGCCTGCAGAAGTTGAGCGCGGAGCAGAACAAGGAACTAAGGGCCTTGAACCGGCGGATTGGCGAGAGGCTGAAAACGAGTCAGGAGAAGTTCGAGGCCATTGTGGCGAAGGGCTCGGATGGCGTACTCGTGGTAAACCAGGACGGTGCGGTAAAGTACGCGAACCCGGCGGCGGCGACTCTACTGAACCGCAAGGAACAGGGCCTTCTGGGCAGCACTTTTGGGCTTCCCATGGCGGCCGGTGGTGTCACCGATATGGACATTGTTCGCACGTGCGGGGGAACGGGCACCGCGGAAATGCGTGTGGCAGAGACGGTGTGGAATGGAGAAACGGTCTATCTTGTCCTGCTGCATGACGTCACCGAGCACAAGGAGTTACAGGAGGAATTGAGCCGAGCCAAGCGAACGGCCGAGGCCGCCAACAGGGCCAAGAGCGAGTTTCTGGCCAACATGAGCCACGAGTTGCGGACCCCCCTGAACGCCATCATAGGATTCTCGGAAGGGCTGCTCGCACGCGCGGATCAGCATCCCCTCAACGAGCATCAGAAGGACCGCATCGCCAAGATGCTCCAGAGCGGCCGTAACCTGCTGGCACTCGTCAATAGTGTTCTTGACATCGCCCAGATAGAGGCGGGACACGCCGAACGCCACATCGAAACGTTCGCCCTGCGTCCACTGGCAGAGGAAGTTGCGTCAACAGCGTTGGAGCTGGTGAGGCTCAAGGACGGCGTGACGTTTGTGCTCGACCTATCCGGTGATGTCTCCCTGCTTACCTCTGATCGTGACAAGGTCAGGCAGATACTCCTTAACCTCCTCAGCAACGCCGTCAAGTTCACCGACCAGGGGTCGGTCACCCTCCGGATCCGACGTCGCAGCGGTTCCGTTGACATGAGCGTCGAGGATACGGGCATCGGGATTCCGGCGGATCAGTTTCACCGCATCTTTGAGCAGTTCCACCGGGCACACGCCACGGCACGCCCGGCGATCGGAGGAACCGGGCTGGGCCTTTCCCTCTCGAAGTCGCTTGCGGAATTCCTCGGGGGCCAGCTGACCTTTGAGAGCGTGGAAGGACATGGAAGCGAATTCACGCTGGCCTTGCCGTTCACGCCGCCCGACGTGGAGGCAACCGAACAGCAGGAGGTCGCCGAGCCCGCCCAGCATGTTTGAGAGGATCGGCTGACAGCAGGACATGACTAAAGTGTCGATTACGTTTGGCATACCCTAACAGGAGGCAGGAAATGAGCACGGTATTGCTTGTTGAGGATGATCTGGCCAATCGCGCTGTCATCGAGGACATCTTCCAGTTCGACGACGTCGGCGCCGAGCTGGCATGCGTCGACAGCGGGGAAAAGGCGATGCTGGTGATTCCAAAGCTTCAGCCGATTCTCATCCTCATGGACATTCGGCTGCCGGGGATCAGCGGACTTGAGGTCACTCGAACCCTGAAGACAGAGTCAGGCTCCAAGGATATTCCCATTTGGGCCATAACGGCATACGCCATGAGCGAAGATAAGGACAAAGCACTTGCCGCCGGCTGTGACGAATACATCACGAAGCCGATCAACTCGGGGGCGCTGAGAGAGAAGATTCGAAAGCTCATAAGTCCGGCATGGCAACTGCCGAAGAGCCGGCAAGACTTATACAAGGCCCCATACAGGTGATGGAAAGGTGGATGGGATGGCTTCGGATGGGCACGAGTCGGCAGACAATCGTCCCACGGCGCTCGAGGAAGCAACCGGCGTGCAGTCAAGACCGGTCGGGGCTTCTGACAGGTCCGAGAGCCGGCGGAGCCCCGGGGGACCAGTCCAAGTCCTGCTCGACCAGGGGCTGGTCAGTCAGGAGCAGTTGGACGCTGCAATCAAACGCCATGGCGACAATCCCGGTCTCGGTATCCTCCAAATGCTGGTCAAGAGCGGCGCCGTCGATGAGGTGCGGGCCCTCCAGGCCGTTGCGGGCTATTGCAAGTTCCCTTTCATGCGGATAACCGCAGAGGAGGTCGACAAAGACACCTTTTGTCTGCTGCCGGTCGAATACCTGCGGTCAAACGTGGTTATTCCCCTTCGTCGGCAGGATGACGCAATCGTGGTAGCCGTTGGTGACCCCGTTAACGCCTTCTTGCTCGACGACCTCAAGCAACACCTCCAAAAGGACGTGCAGATCATCGTGTCACCGTCGAAGGACATACTCCAGACGATTGACGGCTTGACCGGCGTTGCCGCGCAGTCCATGGAGGATATCCTGAGGAGTGCCGAAACGAGCGACGAAGTCGGGGTCGATGTTTTCAAGAGTGAAACCGAGGAAATCTCGGACCTCAATATCATGATCATTGCCGAGCGGGGTTCAGTCGTTCAGTATGTCAACCACGTCATTTCCTCGGCCATCAGAAACCGTGCCAGTGACATCCACATAGAACCGGGTGAGGACTGCGTTCGTGTGCGTTATCGAATAGACGGTGTCCTGGTTGAGCAACCCGCGCCTCCCCGGGACCAGTACCTCGCGATTATTTCCCGTCTGAAAATCATGGCTGAACTTGATATTGCGGAGCGACGCCTGCCTCAAGACGGTCGCATCCGGGCGGCAGTCAACGGGCGGCGGTTTGATTTCCGCATCAGCACGTTTCCAACGACACATGGTGAAAAGTGCGTCGTCCGGATTCTCGACGATCATATGACCCTGGTTGGCCTGGACAAGCTCGGGATGTCGGATGATACGCTGAAAGCCTTTAGTGAACAGATGCTTCGGCCGTACGGCATTTTCCTGGTGACGGGTCCAACGGGCTCGGGAAAGTCCACGACACTCTATTCGGGGCTTCGGCTGCTTGATCGTCGCAAGCTCAACATCTGTACGATTGAGGACCCCGTTGAGTATGAGCTCTCCCTGACAGCTCAGACAGGCGTTAACGAACGCGTGGGGCTGACGTTCCCCACGGCCCTCCGCAACCTGTTGCGGCAGGACCCCGATGTCGTCATGGTGGGTGAGATTCGAGATGGGCAGACTGCACGCATCGCGGTGCAGGCGGCCCTCACGGGACACCTGGTTCTCTCAACGCTGCACACCAACGACGCACCGTCCGCGATCGTGCGCCTCATCGACATCGGCGTAGAGCCCTTCCTCATAGGCGCCTCGGTGAACGCCGTGCTTGGACAACGCTTGGTCAGGCGGCTCTGTCCGGACTGTAAGACGGCTGGCACGGAACTCAAACAGACTGAAGCAGCGTACGTTGAAAAGTATGGCGGCGCACTGAAGCAGTTGTACCGGGGCGCCGGCTGTCCGAAGTGCCAGAACACGGGATACAAGGGAAGACTCGGCCTATACGAGATGCTGATGCTGGATGGCGACTTGCGGGGCCTCATCAGCCGCAACGCCTCTCTGGATGATATCCGCCATGCAGCAAGAGAACAAGGCATGCGCACGCTTCAGGAAGACGGTCTGGAAAAGATAACCGCTGGCCTGACGACCGTCGAAGAAGTCATGCGCGTGACAACCGCCTGGTGATCGGCTCGCCCCGAACCCTCGAGGGTGCCCTTCTGAAGTCAGAGGACTCCGAGACGCTGAACACATCATTCATCGAGCGGATGAACCTGACACCACGACAGGGTTCGGCATATCTCTGCCGCCGGAGCGCCTGCCACGCGAGGTCGAAGGAGACGCTGAAAGCGCATCTGGAACTCCTTCGCTGCCACTACAATTTCCTCCGGCCA
>Ga0111220_1009_pt1 | contig 15912 bp, 14 predicted proteins | sample DeeMarSWOR152_54_FD_80384 | JGI IMG/M metagenome (GOLD analysis project Ga0111220, IMG submission 80384) | Planctomycetes bacterium DG_58
CGTGGGTCCACGACCGCGGCGGGATGAACACCGAGCATCTCAATCCCCTTCTTCTATGTCGTCCCTCTGCTGTTCGTCGAAATCGACGAGCATGAAGCGGATCGTGGCCTCTGCGGCGGTCTTGCCGTCCACGCTGGCACGACACTTGACCTCTCCGGTGCGGGTCTTCAGACGCATCGCCGCGGCTTCCAGAACCAACTGGTCGCCCGGAAGCACCGGACGCCGGAAACGCACACCGTCGATACCCATCAGCACGGCCAGCTTTCTCTCTTCGGTCAGTTTCCGACGCAGCAAGACGCCCGCGAGCTGGGCCATCGCCTCAATCTGAAGCACACCGGGCATCATGGGTCGATCGGGGAAATGTCCCTGGAAGAAGTGCTCGTTCATGGTGACGTTCTTGATGCCCACGGCCCGCTCGTATCCTTCCAGCTCGATCACGCGGTCCACCAGGAGGAACGGGTAGCGGTGAGGAAGGATCTTCATGATGTCACGGATATCCAGCAGCACGTCACACTTCTGGTCCTGCTCGATCATCTGTCTGCTCAGCTCCTTCACGAGTTTTGCGTTCAAGGCGTGTCCCGACCTGAGACCGCGGATTTCCCCGCGCAGTCGGCGTCCCAAGAGTGCGAGGTCGCCCAGCAGGTCGAGCACCTTGTGTCGAGCGGGCTCGTCCGGGTAACGGTAGGCGTTCCGGATGGGTCCGTCGGCACCGATAACGAGTGTGTTGTCGTAGGTCGCCCCGGCGCCCAGTCCGCGCGCCCGCATGTCCATGGCTTCCGCTTCCAGACAGAACGAACGTGCCGGGGCGATCTCCCGCAGAAACACCTCGGGGGTCAGTCTGAAGGAAACACTCTGTCGTCCGAGCGGCGGACCGTTGTAATCGAGGGTGTACCGGATCCAGAGCTCGGGTCCGACGCCCGGGGTCACTTCGAGGTGGGCCTCACCGTCCTCCAGCACCAGCGGCTCTTCGACACGGAAGTGCCGGGTCGGGCCCTTCAGCTCGACCACGCCCGCCTCCCACATCGGCTCGGCAAACGTCAAGGCACTGCCGTCGGCCTGGAGTGTGGTTCGACGCTCGATGGGCCCAAAGCGGTCGGCGGTGGCGGGGACCTCGGGATGTCCGGGGAGGTCGGTGCGGACGAACACAATCCCGGTGCCAATCTCGGCGGGCACAAACCTCATCGTCACCGGTCGTCCGCTGAACAGTCCCACACCCGGGATCTCGACCGGTCTACTGATCGTCGTCTGGGGCGTGCTCAAGCTCACGGACTTTGCTCTCCAGTTCCTTAATACGCTGCAGCAGCTCGGGCACGCGTCGGAGACTCGCCGCCAGCTTGAGTTGCTGATCGTGAGGCTGTGCCGGGAACCCCGAAACCCGTGTCCCGTCGGGAACGTCCTTCGTCACGCCCGCCAGTCCTCCGACCACCACGTTGTCCCCCAGCACCACGTGACCGTCCACGCTCGACTTGCCGGCCAGAATCACGTTCTTCCCCATGTGTACACTTCCGGCGATCCCCACCATCGATACGATCAGGGAATTCTCTCCGATGACCACGTTGTGTGCGATCTGGACCAGGTTGTCGATCTTGGTCCCCCGTCGAATCCACGTCCGGTCGAAGCGGGCACGGTCAATCGTCACACAGGCACCGATCTCCACGTCGTCTTCGATCACCACCGTCCCGACCTGAGGGATCTTCTCGTGACGACCTCCGCGCGTGACGTACCCGAAACCATCACTGCCGATCACCGTCCCGCTGTGGATGATGCAGCGGGAGCCGATGGTCACCCGCTCACGGATCGTGACGTTCGGGTAGATGAGACAGTCCTCCCCGATGGTCACCGCGTGTCCGACGTAGGTCTGCGGCCGGAGGACCGTCCGAGCACCGATGGTGGCGCCGGCTTCGATGACGACGTGTGCACCGATGGAGACGTCCTTTTCCAGCTTGACGTCCTCGGCGATGAAGGCGGTGGGGTCCACGCCGGGCTCGTATTTCACTGCCGGAGGGGCAAAGACGTCGGCGATCTTGGTGAACGCCTCGTCGGGGTTTTCGGCCTGGATCAGCGGCATCCCGTTTCCCACGACGAGACCCGGAACAACCACGGCAGCCGATGCCTTCGAATCCTTTAACCGACCCGCGTACCTCTGGTTGGCGGCAAAGGTGATATCCCCCTGGCCCGCCTCGCGGACCCCCGCAACCCCCGTGATTAACATGGACGGATCCCCCACCACCTTCCCGTCCACCAGCCTCGCAAGTTCACCCAGTGTTTTCCCGATCACTGACTGCTCTCCAAGAGATTTATTTGACTGCGTGGTCCAGTTCCTTTGCCGCCTTCGCCCTGCGATACCGCACGTTCAGCAGTGCGATCAGATCGTCGGTAATCTCCACGTCCTTCGACACGTACAGTGCCTTTTTGAGCGTCACCCTCAGGTCGAGCTCAAGGACGGACGTTGCGGTGAGCTCCAGTCGGTCGGCCTTGAGGACAAGATTAAGTCCGTGTGCCTTGGCGTAAGCGGCCGAGGCGTTCTCCACGTCATGATAGACTTCCCTGACGAGATCCCTCTGACGATCGACCATTTCCCGGGCTTTGGTGTTCATCCAGGTCTCGATCTCGGCCCTTTTGGTCGTAATCTGCTTTTCCGTCTCCGTGTACGCCTTGCTCCCCGGGGTATGCATGGCCAGTCGGGCGTTGAGCTGCTGTATCTCCAAAGAGCGCTTCCGGACCTCCTGGTCCAGGACCTTCTCTTTGGCGGCGACCTCCCTATCATCATCCTTCATTTTCTCGTAGTTTTCAAGCACCCGGCGGAAATCGACCACACCGATGCGCGCGAGCTGTACGGTGCGCGCGGGTGCGGCGGCCACGTAGAGAGCGGTCGAGAGCACCAGTCCCACGGCCACGCCGGCTGCCAGATTCGTCCACGTTCTCATCACGGCTCTCCTTACAGACCCGTTACCCCGCCTCAGAAAAGGGCCCCGATATTGAAACTGAAAATCTGCGTATCGTCGTCCTTGTGCTTGCTGATGGGAAATCCGAAGTCAAACGCGATAGGGATACCCTTGAGGGCGGGAAGATGGAGTCTGAGTCCCACGCCCGCCGACGCACGCCACCGCGTATCCGGGATGTCCGCCAGTCGATAGGCCACCTGCCCCACGTCACAGAACACCACACCGCGCACCATCTCGTACGGTTCCCCCTTCACCACCATCTGGTAGATGGGGAAGAGATATTCGACGTTCCCGACGAAGGAGAACTCCCCGCCGACGTCGGTGCCCATCTGCTCGGGTCCCAATCCGCGGAAACTGAACCCCCGGACACTGTTTCGACCCCCGGCGTAAAAGCGCTCGAAAAGCGGGACCGTCTTCGAGCCCTCGAAGGCGTCCACCGCTCCGACACGTGCCCCGAAGGCGAGAATGTGCTTGCGACCGTCGCGCGTCTCAAACAGCTTGTGGTAGTACGACCCCTCGAAAAGACCCCGGATGAAGTCCCAGTCGCTCCCGACGGCATCGTGCGCCACCTCGACCGTCCCCGACATGCGATACCCCTCGCTGGGATTCCAGTAGCTGTCGGTCCGGTCGTACGTCAGATTGAGGCCCACACTCGCAACGTCGCTCTTGCCCGCCGCACGCACCACGTCCGGAGCCAGCGTCGAGCCGATGTTCTTGATGTCCACCTTCTCCATGCGATAGGTGACTCTCGCGGTAAGTCGGTCGGTGAGCTTGCGACCCAGACCCAGACGGAACCCTATGCGGTCCTCGTCGTAGTCGTCACGCCTGCGCTCGTAGAGGAAGAAGTCGCTGCTGAAGGAGAAGCGGGTATCGAAGACATACGGATCGGCGAAGAAGACCCGGGCCTGGGTGAGTTCGGTTCCGGGACTGAATTGCAGCAGCAGTTTCTGTCCGCCCCCGACGAACGCGTTGCCCTTCATGAGGTCGTCAAAGCTCTTGGGACAGTCGAGGAGGTCGAAGTTCTCCAGGGACAACTGGAGCTGACCGATGACGCCGTGGTTGGAGCTGACCCCCCCACCGAACATCACGTGTCCGGTCCGTCCCTCGGCGACCTCGACGATGAGGTTCTTCTCCCCCGGCTCCTCGCCCGGGACGACGCTCGTCTCGATGGGGTCGAAGTAGCCAAGACCCCGGAGTCTCGCCACGCCCTTGTCGATCTGCGAGGCATCGAAAACGTCCCCCGGGAAGATGTCGAACTCGCGTCGGATGACCTTGTCCTTTGTCTTGGTGTTCCCGCGGATCTCCAGCAGTCCCAGTCGGTACTGCCGGTTTTCGGTGATGTGGTAAACGATGTCAATGCGTCCGGGCTCCGGGAAGACCTCCTTCGGCACGATGTTGACGTCCAGGTAGCCGCGCGACGTGTAGAACTGGTGCAGTGCCGTCAGGTCCGCTCGGTACGTGTCGGTGCCGAACGTCTCGCCCTTCTTCATCTTCAACCCGCGTCGAAGCGTCTCCCCCTTGACGAGCTGCTGTCCACGGAGCGTCACGTCCCCGACACGATACGGCCCCCCCTCGGTAATCCTCACCACCAGGGTGAGCCTGGTCTTGTCGGGCGAGTAGTCGTAGTCCCCGCTGACCTCCGCGTCCAGGTAGCCGTGCGTCCTGTAGAACTGTCTCAAGCGCAACAGGTCCATCTTGAACACCCCTTCGTCGAAGACCTGGGGGAAGAAGATCCACCGACGTGCACGTGTCTCCATCTGCTTCAGGAGCTTTGCGCGTTCGAAGACCTTATTCCCCTCGAAGCGGATCGCCTTCAACGTGACCTTGGGGCCCTCCGTGACGGCATAGGTGATGCTGACGGTGTTGCGCCGGGCGTCCACCTGCTCCTCGCGCTTGACCTCGACGAACTGGTAGCGCTTCTTGCGGTAGAGCTCCTCAACGGCCAGGGTGGACTCCCTCTGTCGGGCGAAATCGAGGAAGTCCCCTTCCTTGAGTCCGACCGTTTCGCGGAGTTTCTTTGCGGAGAACGCACGGTTGCCGACGAACTGGAGCTGACTGACGACGGGCCGCTCCCGCAGCTCAAAGACCAGTCGCACGCCGTCGCGATACGGCTCCCGACGGACGTTGATTCCGGTGGGATAGAAGCAGCCGAGTTCGTCGAGACGTCTGACGTCCTCGTCCACCGCCTGCGGACTGAAGAGGTCCCCCGTGCGCAGTCGGATGGTCCGCATCACACGGTCAGCCGACACACGCTGGAGACCCGTAACCTGGATGTCGGTGATGCGGAGGGGGGCAGCCTGTGCGTAAAGCCCGCCCGGGGTGCAAAGGAGCAGCGCCGCGACAAGCGTCAACACTCCAGGATACCTCAGACGACGTGACGACACTTGAGCACTCCCCCTCCCGACAACGTTGGTCTTCTCACACCTCAGCGACGGCCGCACGCTGGGGAGCCAGGTTCTGGAACCGCAGGATGTTCTTCTGGAATTGCAGCTCCAGGGCCCCGGTGGGACCGTTGCGCTGCTTGGAGACAATGATCTCAGCCTTGTTCCGGTACTTCGGGTCGTGAGGCTGGTAGACCTCCTCACGATGGAGGAAGATGATGACGTCGGCGTCCTGCTCAAGGGACCCGGACTCACGGAGGTCGGAGTTCAGCGGTCGGTGGTCTTCTCTGAGTTCGGGTCCGCGGTTGAGCTGACTGACCGCGATAACCGGGATCTCGAGTTCGCGGGCGAGCGCCTTGAGTCCGCGTGAGAGTTCGGCGACCTCCAACGTCCGGTTATCCCTTCTCGGCGCGTCCATCAACTGCAAGTAGTCCACGATGAGAAGCTTGATGTCGTGCTGTGCCTTGAGCCGCCGGGCCCTGGCTTTGACCTCCAGAATCCCGAGTGACGCCGAATCGTCGATGAAAATCGGTGCGTCACTCAGCCGACCCGCCGCCGTCGTCAGCATGGTGAACTGCTGGTCGTTCAAGAGCCCTTTGCGAATCTGCTGTGCGTCCACGCGGGCTTCACTGCACAGCAGGTTCTGTGCCAACTGCTCTTTGCTCATCTCGAGGTTGAAGATGAGCACCCCCGCCTCCTGCTCGACCGCCACGTGTCGGGCCACGTTGAGCGCGAAGGTCGTTTTCCCGATGCTGGGGCGTGCCGCAATGATCACGAGCTCCGAGCCGTGCAGTCCCGTGGTGAGGTCGTCCAGGTCGTAAAAACCGGTCGAAAGACCCCGCAGACGGCCCTTTCGGGCGTGCAGGTCGTCAATGATCTCGAAGGTCTGTTTCAGGACGTCCCGCACGGAGTGCACGCCGCTCGCGGCATGCTTCCCGGCGATCTCATACATCATCTGCTCGGAGCGGTCCAGCAGTTCCCGCGGTTCGTGTCGTTCGTCGTAGGCGTCTCGGAGAATCGTGGTGGTGGTGCTGATGAGCATGCGCAGGACGGCACGGTCGCGGACGATGCGGGCGTAGTGCACCGCACTTGCCGCCGAGGGAACCGTCTCGGTAAGACTCGCCAGGTATTCCGACCCCCCGACACGATCGAGCTGACCTTCCTTGTTGAGCTGTTCGCGCAGGGTGAGCGTGTCGATGGGGTCGCCGCCGTCGAACAGCCCGGTGATCGCGTCGTATATCATCCGGTGCTCGGGACTGTAGAAGTCCTCCCCCTTGATCTCCTCGACCACCAGTCCCACCGTGTCCGGCTCGAGCATCATGCAGCCCAACACGGCCTGTTCCGCTTCGAGGTTCTGAGGAGGCATCCGCCCGAAGAGTGTTTCTTCTGTCGAACCGCCCGAGCCACCTGTGCCCGTCACGACTCCCCCCTGTGCTCACGATTCAACACCGAAAAGTCCGACCCGTCGTCTTCTCGTCTGACTTTCGAGTTGCGAGTTCAGACTATTCCCCCACCACCCACACTTTCAGGGCGCTGGTAACCTCCGGGTCCAGACGGATGACGACCTCGAACACCCCGAGTTCCTTGATGGGCTTTTCCAGGACGACCATGGTCGGTCCGATATCGAACTCTTCCTCCTTGAGTGCAGTGGAGATCTCGGCGGGTCCGACCGAGCCGAAGAGGTGTCCCTCTTCGTTGGCTCGTGCCTGGATGGTCACGGAAGTCTTGGCGAGTGCTTGGGCCACCTCGGTCAAGGAGGCACGACGCTTGGCTTCGGCGGCTTCGAGACGTCGGCGCTCCTGTGCCAATTGACGGACGTTTGCCGGGTTGACCGCCACCGCCACCCCCCGGGGCACAAGATAGTTCCGTCCGTAGCCGGGGGCGACCTCCACCACCTCACCCCGTTTTCCGAGGTCGCGAACGTCCTGTTTGAGCAAAACCTGCATCTGCGCTCCCCAAGGCTGCACTTTCCGTCGAGAGTCAGAGTTCGGGAAAAGACCCTGTTACAGCCAAGTCGTACCACTATAACCCTCTGCGCCGAAAAATCAAAGGGATTTTTGGGCACAATGCGACCATTTTCCCCCGTCCCGGGGATTTTTTCCGACAAAAGAGAGGCGCGTGAAAGTCACACGCGCCGTCTGCGTCACCAAAGCCCAACGTCCCTGGCCCAACGCGCCCGTCCGTCATCCCACATACGGAAACAACGCCATGAAACGTGTCAGCTTGATCGCGCGCTTGACCTGACGCTGGTGTCGGGCACAGTTCCCGCTTCGCTTCCGGGAGAACATCTTCCCCTGGGGCGTCAGAAGCTTCACCAGACTCGGAAGGTCCTTGTAGTCCACCTCCTCCACCTTGGCCCGGCAGAATCGACACTTGCTCTCACGACCGTACTGTGCCGCACGCTTCTTCTTCTTTTTCTTCTTCTTCCTGCTCTTGGCCTTGCCCTTCGCCATGATCCTCCTCGCACCGAAGCCGACCCGGCATGGTCCCGATGTATCGGGACGACGGCCGGGTCAGAACGGGATGGAATCGTCACCGGTATCGAAATCGTCACTCGCGGACGGCTGCTGTTGCTGCTGTCGAGGCTGCTGCGGACGACCGCCTTGGGCGCCCCCGCCTCTGCGCGAATCGAGGAACTGAAAATTCAGCATGACCACCCTCAGCTTGCTGCGCTTCTGACCGTCCTGGGCGGTCCACTGGTCCAGCCTCAGACGACCCTCGATGAATACGGGTCTCCCCTTCTGCAAGAACTCACTGACCACTTCAGCCTGTCTGCCGAAAGCGGTGATGTCAACGAACGTCGTCTCCTCGACCTTTTCACCGTCCGCCTTGGTGTAATTGCGGTTGACCGCCAATCCGAAATCACAGACGGCGGTGCCGCTCTGGAGGTAGCGCAGTTCGGGGTCCCGGGTGAGATTGCCGATCAACATCACCTTGTTCAGGTTCGCCATGACATGTCCCCCTCAGAAATGCCCGCCTGTCCGTCGTCGGCAGCGTCGGCCCAACGAGTCGAGAGCTGCCCCCTCAGCGGCCGCGTCGCCGGCCCGGCTGGGAGATCGCCGCCAGCTCGGCCTGGTGCTTGGCCAACTCGTCCTCCGTGGGCATGGGCGGGATTTCCCCTTTCCAGACGAGAATGAGCTGGCGTAAGATGACCTCGCTGAGCGCACAGTCGCGGCGGATGGAGGCAATCGCCCCCGCAGGGGCGTTGAAATACACCAGATAGTAGGTCCCACGCTTCTGGCGGTTAATCTCGTAGGCCAACTTCCGCTCGTCCCAGCGATAGTTCGTCGCGACCTGTGCCCCGTGTTTCGTCAGAATGCCTCTGACGTGACCGGCCGCGGCATCCCAGTCACGCTTCGCCTCCACACTGTTCAGAAGAAACATCCCCTCGTACGTGTTCAAGTACCACTCCTCCGCGTTAACAGGTTGCTCTGCGCGTCGTCCTCCCTCGCGATTCACGCGGCATCGGCGGCTCTGCCGTCGGTGGCAGGAGGCACGGACGGACAAGCCATTCGACAGGCTCATGGCCCTGAGCGCAGTCGAAGGGCCGTCCATGCCACGACCGTTGTCTCAGACGTTCTGCTGTACCGCCTGACGTTCCCCTTAACGGACAGCAAACTCAATTAAAGTCATTCATGCAATCCTCAATCCCACGGACCAGCCATACCGTGACGCCGCGGGACGCATCGATGTACGCTTCCTCCATCACCTTCCGCTCGACCGACGAAAACCGACTCAGGACGTGATCGACAAGGTCCCCTTCGGCGTCCCGCCCGATCCCGACGCGCAGTCTCGAGAACTCCTCGGTCGCGAGGTGTGCAATCACCGATTCCAGTCCGCGGTGTCCGCCGCTCGAGCCCTCCCGACGAAACCGCAGCTTCCCCAGCGGCAGGTTCGCGTCGTCACAGATGACCAGGAGGTCGTCCGACGAGAGCTGCCACCAGTCCAGCACCTGTCTGACGACGAGACCGGAGTTGTTGACAAACGTCTGCGGTTTGACCAGGAGCACGCGCTTACCGGAAATCGTTCCTTCGCCCACGAGGGCGTCGAAGCGCTTGCGCGTGACGTCGATGTCGTCAGCGCGCGCCACGAGGTCCACCACGTCGAACCCGACGTTATGTCGCGTCCCGTCGTATTCCTTGCCCGGGTTGCCGATGCCCACCACCACTTTCATAGAGCGGTCCGTCACTTCCCGGACTGTCCGCCGGGCTTGGCTTCCTCGGCTTCCTCTTCGGGCTTGGCGCCGATGACCTCGGGCTCGGCGGCCGCTTCCTCCTCAGCGGCCACCTCGGCCGCCTCGACCTCCTCCTCCTTCACCGGCGGGTGCACGGTAACCACCACCTGATCCGGCGGGTTGCTCGTCGTCACCCTCTCGGGAAGCTCGATGTCCTTCACCGTCAGCATGTCCCCGATGTCGAGATGGGTCACGTGCACCCGGAGGTCGTCGGGGATGTCGGTCGGCAGACAGGAGACATGCAGCTCCTTAAGCGGCTGGTCGAGCACCCCCTTGTGAACCGACCCGATCGCGGTCCCCACCAGCACGATCGGGACCATCACCTCGACCGTTTCGGTCAGTGCCACCCGCTGCAGGTCCACGTGGATGATCTCGTCGCCCAGACTGTCATACTGGACTTCCTTCGCCAACACCTTCTCGTCGGGCTGTCCCTCGAGTCTCAGGTCAAAGATGTGTGCCCCGGTGTGCAGCGTCTGGAGCAGGTCGTGAGCGTTCATGGCGACCTTGACGCCCTCCTCGCCGTGACCGTAGACGACACCGGGAACCCTCCCTTCCCGGCGCAGTTGACGACACGCCCGGGTGCCGCTCTGGGCTCGTGCTTCCGCTCGAATCACCGCTTCTTTCATCGCTCGCTCAACCCCACTTGGCTTCCGCTACCTACCTGTCCTCTCGTCAAGCAGACTGCTCACAGACTCGTTCGTGTGAATGCGTCGGATCGCCTCTCCCAGAAGCGGGGCCACCGAAAGCACCGTGAGTCCGTCACGACGCCACTTCTCCTCGATAGGAATGGTGTTGGTGACGGCCACTTCCTTGAACAGCTCCTTGCTCAGACGCTCGTGTGCGGCGCCGCAGAAGATCCCGTGCGTCGCAAACACGTAGATGTCCTTGGCACCGTGCTGCTTCAACACCTCCGCCCCCGAGGCGATCGTGCCCCCCGTGGTGATCATATCGTCCACCATGAGGGCGTTCTTGCCTTCCACGTTTCCGATCAGGAAGCTGCTCCGCACCTCGCTCCCGCCGACACGTTCCTTTTCGATGATGGCGAGGTCCGCACCGAAGCGCTGGGCATACGCCAGGGCCAGCTTGCTGCCCCCGACGTCCGGACTCACCACCACCATGTTGGAGATCTTCTTCTCCCGGATGTACTCCCTGACGACGGGACCGGCATACAGGTGATCGACGGGGATGTCGAAGAACCCCTGGACCTGGGCGGCGTGCAGCTCAACGGTGAGCACGCGGTCGGCACCTGCGGTGGTGATCAGGTTTGCCGCGAGTTTCGCCGTGATGGGCACGCGTCCCTCGTCCTTGCGGTCCTGTCGTGCGTAACCGAAATACGGAATCACCGCCGTGATGCGCGCGGCCGAGGCTCGCTTCAGACAGTCCAGAACGATCAGCAGTTCCATCAGGTTGTGGTTCACCGGCGGACAGGTGCTCTGCACCAGGAACACGTCCGACCCGCGGACGTCCGACTCCACCTTCACCATCGTCTCCCCGTCGGGGAACTTCCCGATCGTCATGCTCGAGACGTCCATCTCAAGGTAGTCCGCGATTTCTTTCGCAAGCTCCCGACTTGCATTGCCCGCAAATACCTGCAGCTTGTGACCTTTCACCGACCGATCTCCTTGAAACCGCTGAGGTCCGTCCCGTCCGCGATCGTCGAACCCGCACGCACGTAAGCGAACGGACCAATCCGACACTCCGACCCCACCCGACTCGGCCCCATGATCGCCGTGAACGGCAGAACCACCGTATCCGTGCCGATCTCGACCCGCGGACCGATGAACGTCGTCTGCGGATCGACGATGGTGATCCCCGCCTCCATGAGCCGCTTCTGGATGCGCTGCTGGAGGATCTTTCCGGCCTGTGCCAGTTGCTCGCGACTGTTGATCCCCAGCACCTCGCTCGCATCCGGCGCCGCCTGCGACATCACTCTTCGTCCCCTGCGGCGCAGCACCGCCACGACGTCCGTCAGCAGATACTCCCGCTGGTCGTTGTCGGGCGTGATTTCCTTCAGTCCCTCGAAGAGCTCCCGTGCGTCAAAGACGTAGTTCCCCGAGTTGATCTCGCGGATTTTCTTTTCGTCCTCCGAGGCGTCGCGCTGCTCGACAATCCGCTCGACACTCCCGTCCGGGGCGCGCGCAATCCGCCCGTAACCCGTCGGGTCCGCGACCTCCGCCGTCACCACCGTGCACGAGGCCTTCTCCGCACGGTGCCGCTCAATCACCTGCGCGACGGTATCCGCCGAAAGCAGCGGGTTGTCGCCGCACACCACGACCATGTCGCCGTCGAAGCCGGCGAGCTCCGGCTCGGTCACCATGACCGCATGACCGGTGCCCTTCTGCTCGGTCTGCTCGACCCACCGGAGCGGATGGTCCCAGTCGGCGAACCGTGCACGGACCTCACCCGCCCCGTAGCCGATGACCACGACGGTGTCGCCGACGCCCGCGTCGCGCACCGCGTCCAGGACGAACGCCAGCATCGGAAGTCCGCAGACCTCGTGCAGCACCTTGGCGCGTTTTGACCTCATCCGCACGCCCTGACCGGCGGCAAGCACCACGGCGACGGCCGGGCGGTTCTCGGTCATGCGGACGTTCCCAAAAGCAGACCCAAGCTGCTCCACCGGCTCGACTTACGCTACCGGAACCCCCAGAGCGTAGTTGCCGAGCCGGCCCTTGTCAAGCGCAAACTTGGACGATTGCACCGCCGAGAGCCCCTCACGGGAAAATCCCCGGGCGACGCGAAAACACAACTCCCTTGACAGTCGGCCCGCGTCATGGTAGCCATCAGGACATCCAATTCAAGGGGGAGAGAGATGGAACAGCTTCGGCGTGTTCTGGTGACGGTTCTGACAGCGATTCTGGTGTCGTCGGCGGGTCCGCTGCTGTGGGCGCAGGAAGTCCAAGCGGCACCGAAGGAGGGTGTCCGACAGTTCAACTTCGCCCCCGAGAAGGCCCCGGACGTCCCGGGATTCGTCAAGGTCAGCGGAAAGTCCGTCTATGACAAGAAGGTGGGATACGGCTGGGCGAACCTCGAAGGCGAACTCCAAACGGGCATGTGGGAAAGACAGCGCGGCACCTCCTGGGAATATGCGGGCAATCTGAACCTGGCAAGCCGCTACGGTCCCGACGACCTCGCACGCTCGTATGCCTCGGGACCGGCGACGTTCGCCCTCGATCTCCAGCCCGGCAAGTACGAGGTCTGGGTGCTCTCCGGCGACTGGGGACTTCTGGAATACATCCCCCGCGAGCCCTACAAGATCATGGTCGAGGGGGCCACCGCCTACGACTTCAAAATGACCGCGGAGGAGTTCTACCGCGAGTTCGAGACGCCTGTCCTCGAAGACGACCTCACGCAGACCGACGTCTGGCGTCGATATGTCGAGCCCCGGTTCAAGTGGTCGAGCGTTGTGGTGGACGTGACCGACGGTCAGCTCAACGTTAACGTCGAGGGCGGCCGCCGAGACCTCACCGTCTTCAACTACGTCGGAGACTACGCCATCACCGAGACCCGCAGCGGCCCCAAGGTATGTTTCACCGGGGCGTTGAACGCCCTCGTCGTCATGCCCGCCGGTCAGGACGCGGTCACGGGACTCCAGGAGATCGACCGGATCGACAGGTGGCGGCAGCAGGACTTCGCGAAGAAGTGGCCGCTTCGTCGCGGTGCAAAGACGGAACTGGAGCCCCCCGCAGCCGACCTCGCCAGGGGATACACGGTCTACTTCCCGAATCCCCTCCGACCCGTTCGGCCCGAGCATCGCGACACCAGCACGAGACGGACGATTTCGCTCCGTGCGACGCCCGGCGAATACGTTCCCGTAACGTTCGCCGTTTACGCGGTGCGAGACATGGGACGAACCACGGTAAGCGTGAGTCACCTGTCCTGGTTCAGCGAGGCGGCCAGCGCGCACCATGGAAATGCCTCGCTGATCCCGTTCGCTGAGGTGAAGACCGGTGTCGTCCGTTACGTGGCGAAACCCGTCGGCAGGAGGGATCCCGCATGGCAGCCCGGGCCGGACATGATCGTCCCGACCGATTCGTGGGACATCCGAGGCGACCTTGCCAAGCAGTTCTGGCTGACGATTCACGTGCCCGAGGAGGTCTTGCCCGTCAAGCACAGCGGGACGATTACGCTGAAGCCCGAAAAAGCGCCGCCGACGAAAATCGATCTCGAGCTCCAAGTGCTCCCCTTCCGGCTCGAACGACCGACGCATCTTGCGATTGGGATGACCTACTTCAGCCCGCTTCAGTATTCCTACTTTGCCGAGGAGCGGTTTTGGAAACGGATGGAAGCCGAATTTGCCGACATGCGCCGGCACAACATGACCTCCATCCAGTACACCGGCATTCGCATGGACGATTACGACCGGATGGACAAGGCATTTGCGCTCTACCGCAAGGCCGGGTTCGAGCAGCCCGTCAACCTGCTCGAAAGCTACGGAGCGATGTGCCGCTTGCGCCGGAACGGCATCCCGTGGGAGACCGAACAGTTCCACACGGAGTATGTGGACTTCGTCCGAAAGTTCCTCGACGAGGCGAAGCGCCGCAACTGGCCCCCCATCATCATCGATTTCGGGGACGAGTTCACCAATTCCGCACAGGAGGAATTCGGGGCGAAGCTCGCACGGAACCTGAAGAAAATCCCCGACATCGTCACCGGCGCCGACTCCAACGGCTACAAGGAAGTCACACTGATGGCCCCCGAGGTGGACATCGTCGCGTTCAACAACGGATGGGACGGCCCGAAGGGCGTCAACCGCGGCAAGCGCCTGCTCAAGAAGGAAACGGTCGATCTCATCAAGAAGGCGGGGGCGACGCCGTGGCTGGTCAACATCGCCAAGGACCGCTTCTCCAACGGCTACTGGCTGTGGAAGATGGTCCGCCTCGGGATCCGCGGGAAGATGGAGTGGATGTATCGAAGCTACAACGGCATGCCCTGGAACTCCTTCGACGCGAAACCGATGCGCGGACACCTCGTCTATCCCGGACCGAACGGCACTGCGGTTCCGACGCTGCGCTACGAGTGGATGCGCATGGGACTCGATGATCTGGCCTACCTCTACACGCTCGAAAAGACCGTCGAGGAGGCACGCAAGGACCCCGCACGCAAAGCCGCCGTGGCGAAGGCCGACGCCTTCATCCGGGAGCTCGACGGGATGATCGAGGATGATATGAACAAGTATCGCGGCAAGGACAGGAGCAAATACGTCTGGCCCGTCGAGCGCTACGACGAGGTGCGAAACCAGGTGATCGATCTGATCCTCGAGCTGCGCGGGACCAATTGACCCCCTCTCCCTCCCGGGGAGAGGGTCGGGGTGGGGGTGGAAGGCCTGCGTTCCGAAATCTCCGGCGTGGCGGGTCCGGAGACCCGCCAATGCCAATGAGCCCACCGGACCGCTGGGATTTCTGGATCGACCGCGGCGGGACGTTCACCGACGTGGTCGCGCGCGACGGTGAGGGAAACATCCACGTCCGGAAGCTCCTGAGTGACGATCCCGAGCACTACGAGGACGCACCGCTGGAGGGGATCCGTCGGCTCTTGGGCATCGACGAGGCGGCCGATCCCATCCCGAGCGACCGCATCCGCACGATCAAGATGGGAACCACCGTCGCGACCAATGCCCTCCTGGAGCGCCGGGGCGCCCCGGTGTGTCTTGTGGTCACGCACGGGTTCGGCGATCTGCTCGAGATCGCCTACCAGGACCGTCCCGACATCTTCGCACTCGAAATCAGGAAGCCCGCACCGATCACGAGCCGGGTCATCGAGGTGGACGAGCGCGTGCTGGCCGACGGCACGGTCCGCAAGACGCCGGACCTCGACCGGCTGCGGGCCGATCTGGAAGCGGCGTACGCCCAGGGCATCCGCTCCGCGGCCGTCGTGCTGCTGCACAGCTACGCCTACCCCGAGCACGAGCGGCTCGTCGGAAAGCTCGTGCGCGAGGTCGGATTCACCCACGTGAGTCTGAGTCACGAGGTTTCGCGCGAGATCAAGGCGGTCGCGCGCGGAAGCACCGCCGCAGTTGACGCCTATCTCACGCCGATCCTCCGCGACTACGTCGCACGCATCCGCAAGCCGATGGCCGCGTCGGTTGACCTTCGGTTCATGCAGTCGCACGGCGGGCTGGCTGAAGCCGACCGCTTCACGGGGGTCGGCGCGATCCTCTCCGGACCCGCGGGCGGTGTGGTGGCATGTGCGCACGTCGCGGGGCTTGCGGGCCTCGACAAGGTCATCGGCTTCGACATGGGCGGCACCTCGACCGACGTCAGCCGCTACGACGGCAGCTACGAGCGCGTCTTCGAGACGATCACCGCGGGGGTTCGGCTCCAGGCCCAGATGATGCACATCAACACGGTGG
>Ga0111220_1008_pt1 | contig 14828 bp, 14 predicted proteins | sample DeeMarSWOR152_54_FD_80384 | JGI IMG/M metagenome (GOLD analysis project Ga0111220, IMG submission 80384) | Planctomycetes bacterium DG_58
CCCGGGGCCGACGCGACACCCGGGTCGAATCCGCCGACAGGGTCGCACACGGTGGTTCCTCGCGAGCCTGGTGCGACGGGGGAGTCTGCAGGGCACAGCAGGCAGGATCGGGGGCAACCGAGGCGAGGAAGCCGGTCTGCCTGTAGCCGCCGTAAACGCTCGGATTGAGGCCATCTCGGGCGTCCTTCTGGTCCGACGCCAGGCAAGTGCCCCCTTGTGGCAGAATCATCGAAAAGGTCCGCGGTGGTCGTGGACCGGAGTTCATCTGGGAAATCTCGGCTCAGCCAATCAGGCCTTGCGGTGGTCCGCCGACGTGGTAAAACAACGCAGGAGGGGCGGGGCGTGTGGGGAGAAGTTCTTGTCCGGATCGGTGTTCCCAAGGGAGCACGAAGCCATCGGTGAGATGGCTGCCAGGAAAAAGGTCGAGGATTCCGAAGAGGGGAGGACTCAGGTCGTGAACTCTCGGATCAACCTGAACCGATGGATGGTGGTTTTTGACAGGCGGGCAGCGAGAAGCATCGCCTGGGCTTTCCTTCTGGCTCTGACCTGGAGCCTGCGGGTCGTCGCGGCCCCTGAGTCCGCGTCGAAGAAGCCCGTCGAGGTGTGGACCGACGCCCACCGCGCCGTGATCTCGAACGAGTTCCTCTCCCTGGAGGTGTCGCGCGACGGCAAACAAGCGAAGACCACGAAGATTCGCAACCTTCGCGCCGGGAAGACGCTCGACCTCGAAGGCGAGGACTTCGTCCTTGAATACACAGACGGGAGCGCGTCGCGATCGAGCGAGCTCGTCTGTGACGATATCCGCACAGAGCCTGTCGCGGCCACCGAAAAACGGCTCGTGCTCGGCTTTCACGGCGGCGATCTGCGAGTCCGTTTGGTCACGGAACTACGTTCCGACCGGTGGTGGGCCGAGCGCTGGCTCGAGATTCAGGAAGCGCCAAAGCCTATCAGACGCGTGGGCCTGTCGCGATGGCGATGCGACGGGGCGAGAGGTCGGGCGGGCCCTGGAAGCACGGTGGCCACGCTGGGCTATCCGAGCGGCTGCGGCCAGGTGGTCTACGCGCAGGATCTCTTCGTGGGAATGGCGCACCCCGGGGCCGAGAACTTCGCAACGGACGGCGTGGTTTCTTGCGCTCTTCCAACATACGGCCGGCTCACCACCGGAAAGACCATCTCCACCTGCCGCCTTGTCGTCGGTGCGGGAGAAGCCGGTGACGCACGGCGCGCCTTCCTCGCCTACATCGACGCGACCCGCGCCGTTCCTGCGCGGATGGTCTTTCTGGTGAACGACTGGTACTGGAAGGACAAGTCGAAGCCTCTCGACGCCATTCAGGCCCTGGCCCGGGTGAAGCAGGCGAGCGGCGTTCCGATCGACTCCTTCACCCTGGACGACGGCTGGGATTTCGACTGGGATGGCGAGACGAAGATCTGGGGCCGCCTGAACCGCCAACGCTTTCCCGGAGGGTGGGATGCGCTGCTGGCCGCCGGGCGATCGGCCGACATCAATATCTCTCTCTGGTTCGGTCCGATCGGCGGCTACTCCTACCGGCCGCGACGGATCGAGTTCGCGAAGACGATCGGATTCGAGATCAACGGCGACAAACTCTGCCTGGCCGGTCCTCGATACCACGAGCATGTCGCCGAGAGTTTTTCCCGCTGGGCGGCGCGGGGCATGGACTACATCAAAGTCGATGGCTTCTGGCCGAACTGCCCGAAGGACGATCACGGTCATCCCGTCGGTCCGGGCGGCGCGATCTCGCAGATGGACGCGCTTCGAGACGTTTTTGCGACGTGGCGCGAGAAGCGGCCCGATCTGCTCATCGGGTACACCTCCGGATCGAATCCCTCTCCCTTCTGGCTGCAGCACGCCGACTATCTCTGGCGGGGAGGCCGCGACGACAGTCACGCCGGCACGGGTCCTGCCTTCGATAAGCACAACACGTACCTCGATTCGATTCTTCAACTCCACCGACCGACGGAGATGCCGATCTCCGCCTTCGTCACGTTCGACATCGTGCAAGGCCGCGTTTCCGGTGGCGACGACGAGGTCTTCGAGCGTGGGTGCTGGTGGCTTGCCGCGCGGACTTCCCTCCACCACGACTGGTACATCCAGGCCAGCGACCTGAGCCTCGAGCGATGGAGGATACTCGCTCGTGTGGCCAAGTGGGCCAGACACCATGAGAAACTCTTCCGCTGGAGCCGCATGGTAGGAGGAGATCCTTCGCGAGGGGAGATCTATGGCTTCTCCGCCTACGACAAAGGCCGGGCCACGCTCGCACTGCGAAATCCGTCGAGCGAAACTCGGACCATCGAGGGGTCGCTGGATCAATGGCTCGACCTCCCGGATGCCGCCCGTCGTCTCTCGTTCCGACCGAAGGGAGTCTACGGCCACACTGCTGCCCTCGTAGGGGTCCACGACGCTGGGGCGACTCTGCGCCTCGAACTTCCTCCCCTGAGCATCGCCGTCTTCGAAGTGGAATCGATCTTAGGCACCGATTGAATTGACCTATCTGCCGGGATCGTTGGCGATGGCAAGAGCGTCGACAGGTCAACGGCTTGGCCCAATGCGACACCCGGGTCGAATCGGTTGACGGAGTCGCACAGCGTGGTTCCCCGCGAGCCCGGTGGGACCGGCACGTTTGGAGGCCGCCGCGGCGGCGTGCTCGTACAGGCAGACCTTCTTCATGGTCAGTTCTGCACCGGCACTCGCAGCACCTTGATCCAATCGCCGCCGTCGGCCCAGACGATCGGGACGAAGTTCGGCGGCGAGAAGCGCGGGACCCGGAAGCCGGTCCAATTGTCGTCGATGGGCATGGGCTCCTCCTCGTGGGCCTGCTCGCGCGGGCCGATCCAGCGACCATCCGGGGCTCGCTGCCGGGCACGGAACGCGACCGGGACGGTCAGGCGGGTGCTGCCCCTCGTCTTCCCTCCCGGCTGGGGGAAGGCCGCGATTAACATGAGTGTCTTGTCCCCGGCCACGCAAGGCCAACTCAGCGACGCGGGAGTCTTGGGTAACTCGCGCGTCCACGCAGCGACGGGTCGAGCGCGGTCGCCTCAACCGAACCTTTTCTGACACGCTGCGACTGCCCCGCGTCCGAATCTGCCCTTGCATTGCTCGGGGAGAGCCTGCTTGCACGGCAGCGAGGCCCTAGTATACTGACCGGCGTATCGCCTTGCATCTCTTGGGGGCATGGTTATAAATGCGCTTTGTAAAGCGATACCTGAAGCCGAAAAGGAGTGTTAACATGAGAAGCACACACGCCAAATCGAACTTCCTGTTACTCACTGCCACGTTCGTTGGACTGGTGAGCATGCCGAGCCTGAGTGCCGGCGCGAAGCCGTGGAAGGAGGAAACGGTGCTGATCTCGTCGCAGGGGGATCAGACCGTGGTTCGGCCCTTCGAGGGCGACAGAATACTGTTCAAGAATGCCGATCCGCAACTCGCGATTGAATGGGGGCTGGCGAATGCGCGCACCACCGTGGTCCTGGCCGGCAAGTATGTCGTGTCCGACTGCATCGACATCCCGCGCGACGATGTCACGCTTATCATTAATCAAGGTGCCGAGATTTCGCTGAATCCGGAGACCGAGCATAACGCAGACATCGGGTTCCGCTCCCGCCGCCCTGGGTATTGGCAGATAGTACCGCTGGTATACAACCACGGCCACCACAACGTTCGCGTGATCCACCTCGGCACGCTGGTCCACTCCGTTTGGCAAGAGGAGCAGCGCGGAAAACAGACTTTCCCGATCGTCTTCGACGGAAGAAACGACAAGCGCACGTGCGGGGTCGAAGGCGGATTGTTGCTGGTGGCCGGGTCAGCCGCTCAGTCGTGCCTTTTGCTCGACTCGCGCGGGGTTCACGTTCCCCTCTTCGCTCTGGATTATGCGAGTCTGGAATCGGGACTCGACGGGGTGCTCACACTGGAAGGCTGTGAAGACTGCAGGCTTGGGATGATCGTCAACCTGGCCCCCAAGCCCGGAAGCACAACGGGCGAGACGGTGGACTTGAACTCACGGAACCGGGGTATCGCCATAGAGCGGCTCGTCGGCGAACGGTCCAACGAGATTATCGACTGCAACGAGAGCCACGCCACCGTCGGCGAAATCGTTTCCATCGGCAAGCCCCAGAAACTTCTTACGAGTTCGAAAGGCTCCGGGCCGCGATGGACGAGCAAGCCGCAAACCGGCAGCGTATCGTTGGACGTGAAGCAGAAGACCATCCTGGAGGACGCAGCCGGCGTCGCCCTGCGGCTCGACGTGCCGACGCTGCCCGACGCGCTTCCGCGCTTTACCGTGAGAGCGACCGTCGAAGTCACTCTCAAAGACGGCAGCAAGAAGGCATTTGCGAAAGAGGCCGAGATCGACGTGCAGAGTGCCGAGTGACCTTCGGCAACAACTACCTAACCCTACAGCGCCACCTGAGCCTTTGCGCGGTGGGTCTCCCGACCCACCGCGCGATGAAACGGCCTTGGCCCGGTCGAAAACGCGGTCTGCGCGGCGGGTCAGGAGACCCGCCGCGCAAAGTGGCGCTGTAGGCCTAAAGAGGATTACTGAATTAACGTAGAGAACCGTGATGGCATCAGCGAAATGTCGGGCAGCGGCGTTTGTGATGGCCGGTTTGCTCATGTCGGCATCGGGAAGCCTTCTCGCGCAGGAGCGGCCGGAAGTGCCCGGCCACGACTATCTCTGGGACCAACTGATGCCGCGGGCGTCGTATGAGAGCGTGAAGGACATCGACGCCATGGAGACGGCCTTGCGGGAGTCGCTTGCGAAATGCAGCAGCTATTCCTTTTCGCGCGGCTGGTGGGAATGGGACCGGTTCCCCGACGTCCCGCAGGCCGACGAGGCCCGCGCCTGGCTGGAAAGGATATGGAAGGACTTTTCAGAGTTCGGCGACTGGAAGGAATGGACGTACTACCCGTACGGGCCCATCTTCCTCTACGGTATGGTGCATTTCGCCGCGGAAATGGGCAAGTTCGAGACCGAACGGGAGTTTCTCTACGCCGTCGGCCGGCGGTGCCTGGGCTTTGTCCACGGGGGCGGCGTGCGGGGGAATCCCAATGCGTACGCGAGCGCCACCTTTCCCGAGGATCGGGCCATGCAGGAAAAAATCTATGCCGACCCGTGGAACCGGGGGTACTACAAGGTTGAGCAGCAAGCGCGTGACGGCCATTTCTGGTACCGCATGGCCAAGCACTTCGAAAATCCGGAGTTTCTGTGGGCGGCCGAGCAGGTAGTCTTGGGCGGGCGCCCGCCCGACGGCAAAGTCCCACCGGAGTATCTCGAAGCCTACAACAGGCGGTTCGCCTGGTTCAACGCGCGTGGAATCAAACCCCGCGTGCCTGGCGGCAAATCATCCGTGGGATATCCGAGCTGACCATCGACGGCCGAAAGGTGGGCGATTACGTGGTCGGCCCAGGATTCACGACCTACGACAAGCGCACGCAGTATCTCGTGTTCGACGTCACCGATCGCTTTTCGCAGCCAGGCCGCAAGACGCTGGTCGTCACCCTGGCAGACGGCTGGTACGGACTGGGCAGAGAGCCCTGGGGTCACAATTTCCACAACAACCCTTATGTCGACGCGCCGAACCTGCTGTTGAATCTCCACGTGGAGCACCCGGACGGCACGCAGACGGTGGTCGTCTCGGACGAGAGCTGGAAATGGTCGGAGCGTGAGATCACTTACAGTTGGATTGCCCAGGAAGACGTCGATCGGCGAGAGGCTCACGAGAGTTGGAACAAGACCGGCTATGACGACCACGGCTGGCGGCCGGTGGCCGTACCGATTACCCCCGATCTGCACCGGTGCGCGGCCCGCGTGCAGCGACACCGGGACCGCGCCGTTTTGAGCAGCTTCTTTCACCACTTCGAAAAGCAACCGCTCACCCCGGTGAAACCACTCCCCTTTCCGCCCCCCTCCCGTCCGAATGCGCGTGTGACGCGTTTATCAACACGTGCTCGAAGCCCAACTCTTGGCGGATCCTTCCGCGCAACTGCCCGGCTGTCCTTCCGCGCAACTGCCCATCTTTCCTTTCGCGAAACTGCCCATGTCCAGATGCGTAGGCCCACCCGCCCCCGGGGAGACACGTGTCCATGCCTACGATAGCCACCCTGTTCTTGCCGTCATCTAGTACCAGCGCTCTGGCAAAGAGTGGGTCATGCATGCCTGGTTTTTCCCGGAAAAACTCTGTGCCGGCAAGTGTGATGTCCTTCACACCGGTTCCAGCCTTTATCTCGGCCCTGGCATTGGTGAGCGGCAACATGGTGAAACCAACCACAATCAGGAGCAGGCTAATCTTCGTGGGCGCCACGAGTGTCGTCATTTGCGTTCTTCTAACATTGTGCGAAACGTGCCTCGGACTGCTCCGACCACAAGCCTGGGAAGCCTGGGACGGAGGTCTGGGCACACCTTACTTAATCCGTGGTTGTGCTTGTAGACATCTTTTACCAATCCACTTGAAGAAGACACTTCGGAGCTTCATAGTTCCTGCATCGTCTCGGCGACCGTCACGTCGTCAGGCCGCCGCAGCGCCAGCGCTGCCGACGGTCAAAACACCCACACTGAGCGTCAGCATGCCGAATCGCAGGTGAACCATCGCTACCGCGTTCATCTCTTCCGGCCGTTCGGCCTGGGGCCGGCGCAAGAATCGGCACCGGCCTTCGCGGCCCCCAGGGCGGGTTCGACGTTACTTACGACCTCAATCTCCGGTGTCTTTGATCCACGTCTCCAGCGCGCCGCGCAGAGGCCGACGTAGCCCTTCATGGAGCCGGTGCGGGCCAGGTCTCATTTCCTCGGCTGACCGGCAGCCGTTACTGGCAGCCAGCCGGTCGTGTCTCCGTATGCCTCAAATTCCCCTATGCAGGGATTGCCGCTGGCTGTCCTCGTGATGAACAGCCGCACCTTCCGCGTCATCCGGGCGACGATCGGCGCGATGAAGTCGGGACCGATAGTCCTACCATTGAAGCAGCCAACCCATCGCGAGGCCTTGTCGTCCCAGCACTCGATTGCATAGCGGATGACCGATGAGGAGGCATCCTCCTTGATCCTGAATTCATTGATCGCTGTGGGCCTGGCGAAATCGACTTGGAGCCACTGGTCATCGGACGACGCGGCCTTCCAAAAGGTAGCCGCTTTCCCGTCGGTGGCCCTGGACGCCTCGTTGCCCGGCTCCTGCGACGACACCGTCACCTTGGCCTTCGCCGCCAGATTCCGGGTGCTGCAGGCGTCGCTGAGGTTCTTGACCACACAATCGACGAAGGTTGATTTCTTCTCCTTCTCGGGGTCCATCACCCTCATGAGGACTTCTCCCTCCGAAAGATAGAAACGGCATTTCTTCCACGTCACCTCATTCCAATCCGTCGTGTTGATGATCTCGCATCGGGGCAGTCCGATAGGACGTTTGGCCTTCCCGTTCAGGACGCAATTCTCCATGCGGATATCCGTGTTAGGCTGCGGTCCGGAGGCATAACAGCAAAGCAGAAAACCGGGCCCATCGGTGTCATGGAAAAGACAGTTCCGCATGGTCATGTGGTCGCAGTTGCCCTCAAAATCGAACGCCTCACCATCGCCACTGCCCAGTCCTATGTCAATAAAACCCCATTCGCTGTCTTCGAAGACCCAGTTCTTGCAGCGGAAGAACATCGCCCCGGCGACGCCGTTGAAGGCCCGGAAGCCCCGGCCGATATCGTGCGTGACACAGTTCCGGACGGCCCCGCCGGCAACCCCGCGTATCCCCAATTGCCACTGAAAGCCTTCTTCAAACAGGCAGCCCTCGAAGGTCATGTTTCCGAAATTATAGATATAGGGCGCATTCTTGTTGAAGTTGTCCGGATTGTTGGTCCAAACGCCGGAGGCCAGCCTTCGGAACACGCAATTCTTGATCGTGATATCGGCCAGCACGATCTTGTTATCGCGCTCGTGCGAGAAGAAGCAGACGCCGAGACCGATCTTGCGCCTGGGATAATCCTCGTAATGCTGGTACAGCAGCGAATCGCGGAAATAGCAGCCTTCGATCCAGATGAATCGCCGCGTTGGGGAACCGTCGGAATACTCCGCGTAGATACCGGTCATGCAGTTGGCGAATTCGATGCCGACGATCTTGTAGCCTTCCTGATCGGCCAGATGAATGCCGAACAGGTCCTGCCGGTAATCCTGCCGGTCAATGATGGGCTTGGGGCCTTCGCCATAGGATCCGATGATGATAGGGTTCTTGGGCGTTCCGCTTCCTTTGGGATGAAGCTCTTCATTCCAGGTATCGCCGCATTTCAGAAGGATGCGGTCACCGGCAACATAGTCGGTCGACGCCCGCGCCAGCGTCTTCCACGGGCCAGTGGTGCCCTCCGGACTCGCGGCCTGGCCGGTCCATCGGTCGTTCCCTGAAGATTGACTCACGTAATAGGTTGTTGCCTTCGCGGATATCGTGCCGAACATCAGGCTGGCCGCGGTCACGCACGATACGATGACGAACTTCCCTGTGCCCTCTCCTGTTTTCATTCTCTCTCTCCTCATTTCCCATGTAACTCAAGCATCGTCTCGGCGAAAGCCTTGCCGGGCAGGATGAAGAAACGGCCCTCGCCCAAGTAGGGACAGCCTTTGTTGGAGGTGGCGCGGGCGAGCATCGCCTTCTCTTCCGCGGTCACCGGATTCTCCTTCAGATTGCGCTCTTTCTCGTAAAGCCAGTTGGCGTTGATCTCAAGGATTTTCGGGTGCAGCAGGGCCGTTGACGCCTATGACGCCGAAGACCACATCCATCTCGGGGGCTCTGAATTCCTTGCGCAGGTCCTTGATAAGGTGGACGAGATTCTGGCCGTACGCTTGGCGGCCGTTGACGTCAAACATGCCGTTGCAGCCCCGGAACCCGACGAAACCGGCGATTTCGCAACCGGCCTTTTCGTCATAGTCGGGAAGCCGACGACTCCATCCTCTGAACCACCGCTTGCCCTGCCAACCTGCTCCAGCCTTGGTACCGTTTCTGGGGCTGGATGTCAACTGGCGCTGGGGCATGAGCAGAACAACCTCATCGACACGCACTCCGACACTGCCGAACGTCTCGCCGCACTGACGGTCAAGTTCGACGAGGGCGCGGAGAAGACGTCGCGGCCCGCGGGCGAGGCCTGACGCACTCAGGTTTGACTGTGCGATGGACTCCGTGTAAGGTTGTCAGGTGGGGCGTGTCAGCCTACGGCATGAAAGCGGAGCGAACCCGACCATGGCGACCACTAACCGCAGACGATGGTTCATAGTCGGTATCCTCGTGCTGCTCGGCGCCGTGGCCGCGGGTAACCTCTTTCAGTTCATTGTGAAGTCCCACTTCGAGGCAGAGGCGCATGCGTGGCTCCGCCACGCCCAGCGATCGGCCCTGGCCGACATGACGTATGACGACGCCCGCCGCTGGCTGGACAGCCACGGCTTTGGCGTGATCCACTGGAATCCGCACGACGACCGCGGGTGGATCGGGCAAGGCGAGATTACGAGCCAGGGAAGCACACAGTACCGGTCCTGCGTGCAAGGTGGCCGGCAACTCACAAGCGGCAACATCCTGTGGGACCCGATTTGGGTAGACCTGACTTTCATCTTCCACAGAGATGGCGCCTTCGACCGTGTTGAGATGGCGACGCGCTCCTTCGCGATCCCATAAGGGCTTGGCTCGTGGGTTTGGCCTGCTGTCTGACGGAACCCGTCTCGGAATCCTCGCCGAACTGAGCAAGGGCCCGAAAAACGTGACGGATCTGTGCAAAGCCCTGAAACTCAAGCAGCCCACGGTCAGCCACCATCTCGGCCTTTTGCGGATGGGCCGGCTGGTCAACGGCGAGCACCAGGGCAAGGCCGTCGTTTGCACGACCGACAAGACGAACCTGAAGGCCTTGGCCTCGGCGCTGGCGAGGCTGATGCCGAAGTAGGCGACGGATTACGGAACGCTCAGCACCTCAAGCGCCGGCAACGCCAGAAGGTCCGGCAGTTCAACGTCAACGTCCGGGGCGTCGCTGGCGGTTGAAGGCGCATCCGTTGCCGACCACGAGGTTGTCGCGGCGTCGTATTCGTTGGCGACCGATTCCTCGCTCATCATTGCCAGTACGGTCGGTTGACATGCCGAGAGTGCTCGCCCTGCCACAAAGACGATTTCTGGGGCACCGTCATCCGCGAGCATGTCAGCCACGTTGATGGTCCGGTCGGAGTTTTTTGCTGCTGGCAAAACTGCCAGTTCCGGAAAGGCCTTCAGTGTCGGCTCGGCCGCATGGAGCGGCAGCGGCGATGGGGCCCCGGGCGCCATCCCCTGACCGCCGGCCGTCGGAAGGTCGTCCAGACGGGCGCCGTTCGCAATCGCCTGCGTGTACCGCGACGTAAAGCCGTTGATGTCCCAGGAATCGACGGTGCCGTTCGGCTCTTCGTTGTCCGGTCCGAAGCCGCGGAAGTCGGCGTCGAGGTGCCCTGCGATGTACTTCGACGTGAAGCCGTTGATGTCCCAGGAGTCTACCGTGCCGTTGGGCTCCTCGGCGTCAGGTCCGAACCCGCGCATGTCGGCCCGCAGGCTGCCCACGTAGAAGACCGCGTCGCCGCCGGGCGTGCCGTTGCCGCTGGGCAAGTCGAGGTCAGCGTCGTAGATGTAGCCCAGACCGCTCGAGTCGGCAGCCGGCTCGCCGTCCAGGGCCTTGCCAGCCGTATCGGTGATGCTATCTGCAACAAGCGTCACCTTCACCCACGTATCCACCGCGCCAACGGGATCGCCAACTGTGATGGTCATCGTATCCGAGCCGCTGCCGTTGACGCTGAGGGGCGTAAGTGTCTCGCCCACGTCTTCAATACCGCCCGGGAACGCAACCGTCTGAAGCAGGACGTCCTCCGGTGCGAAGAGAACGGATTCGCTGAATCGGATCTCGACTGTCCGGACACCGATGCCGCTAGGTTCAATCGCGCTGACACCGCGGCCTGGTCGGTCGTTCAGACCGACGGCAGAGAGGAAGGGAGGGTTCAGTTCGAGCACAAAGCCATACACGTAGTCGCCGCCGGCCGTGCCGTCGCCGTTGCCGTCGAGATGCTGGCCGATCGAATTCTGCACGCCTGCTCCGCTTACCGTGATCGTGTAGTAGCCGTCCGCCAGATTGCCCTGGAAGTCCAGGCTGGCCGTAGTGCCGCCGGGCGTGTACTCGAAGACCGCCAGCGCCAGGTCAACCGGCTGACCAGCGGCGTCGGTAACCCCCAGATCGTCCTTGTCAATCACTACCGGCTCGGAGAACTCGATGCCGACCCGGCCGGTGGCGTGCTCGACGTTTGCCGAAACAACCGTGGGCAAATCGCGAATCTTCGCGACAAAGCACTCAGGGGCGAACGAATCGCCGCAGACATATATCTGTCCTGCGGCGTCCGTCGCAATACCGTCGCCAGATGCTCCGTAGGGGGCGTCCAAATAGGTGGACCACACATGTGCGCCTATAGAATTAAACTTGACGACGAAAGGGGCTAATCCTCCACGCTTGGTTGTGTCGAAGCCGCCCGAGACCCAGTGCGAGGACTCGGTTCCGCCTGTCACATACACGTCGCCTGCCCCGTCGACAGCGACGTCGCGACCAAAATCCTCTTCCACCTGGTAGTCGAGCGCGCCAAGATAGGTGGACCAGAGATGGGCACCCTGGTTCGAGAGTTTCACGACGAAGCCATCATACTGTCCGCCGCCATAGTCTGTGTCGTATCCGCCCGAGACCCAACAGTCAGTCGCGTAGAGGCCGCTCCCGGTAAAACCTGTGACGTACACGCCGCCAGTCTCCTCGGCTGCAATGCCATACGCGAACTCATCAGACGGCCCGCCAAGGTAAGTGGACCAGAGGTGTGCACCTTGGTTTGAAAGTTTCATGGCGAAGGCATCGTAGAAACTGCCGGGGCGCTCGGTGTTGTAACTCGTGTCGTAGCCGCCCGAGACCCAGCCACTGGATCTGGTGTCGCCCGTGACATACACGTTGGCTGCCTTGTCAAGCGTGATGTCAAAGCCCCGATCTTGGGACGACCCGCCGAAGTAGGTGGACCAGATGTGGTTACAGGACGGGCCGAGTTTAACGACGAAGCCATCCATGCTGCCGTTATGGGTCGTATCAAACCCCCCGCTCGTCCAGCCGGAAGACGAGGTCTCGCCCGTCACGAGGGCGTTTCCGGCAGCGTCCAGGGCGATCCCACGGCCGCAGTCGAGACGGCTCCCGCCCAGGTAGGTGGACCAGATGTGGGCGCCCTGGCCCGAGAGCTTCACGACGAAGACATCGTGCTCGCCGCCAAACGTTGTGTCGAGACCGCCGGAGACCCAGCCGGAGGAGTAGGTAATCCCTGTTACCATAACATCCCCCGAGGAGTGTACAGCGATTGCCTTGCCTGAGTCTTTCTCGCTACCGCCGAGATAGGTGGACCAGAGAAGGTTGCCCTGTTTCGAGAGTTTTGCGACGAAGGCGTCAGTTTCTCCGCCAAGCGTTGTGTCGAAGCCGCCCGAGACCCAACCGGCGGCTCCCGTCCCGCCTACCACATATACGTTGTCTTCTCCATCAACCGCGACGCCTGCAGCGCCCGAACAATCATAGCCGTCGCTGCCGAAGGACACCTGCCAGGCCAGGCTCGGATCGACAATCAACTCTCGGGTCGTATCATAGTCGCCCGTGACGTCGAACCCGTATGATCCGTCGCCCAGAAGGACGAACCTGCCGGCGACCTCGACCTGTTCGCCGTCGACCTCTTGGTAAATGTACGGCGCATCGTCTACCGCTTGGCCCCAGCCCTCGCCGAGGTCCACCACCAGCGATCCGTCCTCCGAGAGCGCCAGGCCCTCGACGCCGTCGTAACGCACCTCGATGGCCGACCAGTCGGCCCCCGCCTCGACGCAAAACTCGTACTTCAGGTGACTCCGCTTGCCCCACACATGAAGGTCGATGCCGTCGTAAAGCGACTCGTACGCCACCTTCTCGTACGTCGGCACCCCGCTTCGCCAGGCCGCCTGGTCGCCCACGAAGTAGTTGAAGACCGTCTCGGAGGGTTCGAGGCCCACAGGCGAGACCGTGCTCGCGCCCACGAATGCGGCCGAGAACTGGAGCATCTCCGTGTCGTAGGTTTGCGGGTCGAAACGGTCGTGCAGCGGATCGGCCAGGTTCGCTTCCGCCGCCTCGTCCGCCCCCTCGCGCGGCACCCGGCGGAAGACCTGGAACACCGGCCCGGCATCGGTCATAGCCACGTTGGCGCCGCTGCCTTGGTGGACATAGCGGACCGACTCATCCGCCCACTGGCCCTGGTTCTCGACGAACAGGGCCGGCGACACGTTGAAGAGTTCGATGGCCTGCGCTTCGCTCAGGCCGTCCAGAAGCAGACGCGCCTCAAGCGGCTCGAATAAGGGCGCGACCACCTGCCCGAAGAAGTGCTCGCCTCTCATGCTTCCCCCCTTGCCGCAATGCGGCAAACGGTCCCGTGTGCCGCCCCGAGGACAGGGCGGCAGATGCATACCGAAATGCCAAAATGCTCCAAGAGTATAGCACAGCTTTTGGGGAAGGCAAACACGTTGCCGGCGGCCGAGAGGGTCGGGTCGAGGTAGGCCTCGTTCCACTCGTGTGATTCGTGTTTCTTCCGCCTGGCAGGAACCTGAACACGACCCTGATATGGCGGCGTCCGGTCCAGAATCCCGCCCAATTGGGCCGCGGGCTGAACGGACAGTTCAGAGGTCGTCCGATGAGCCCGTCAGGGCGAGCGCCTTGGCGATGGTCAGAGCGGCCAAGGGAACGCTTGAACAGGCCCACAGCCGGGGCAGAAGGAAGGTGTAGCACAATGGGATGGGCGACGCGGGCAGGCGGGTTGTTCTACTACCGCAAGCGGCGGATCGGGCGGCGGGTTGTCAGCAAGTACGGCGGCGGCGAAGTGGCTGAGATCATTGCGGCCCTCGACGCCCAGGAACAGGCCGAGCGCACATGGGCCTCGGCGCGGCACATCTGCGCCTGGCCGAGGAGGCCTACGGCCGCGTGGTGATCATGGCCATCCGCCGCTCCATGTACCCGAGCCTGATGTGCTCGCACGAGCCGAACCAGCACATCTTCAACGTGGACGCTAACGGTGCGATCCCGGAGATCGTGAAGCGCATGCTGGTGTCGTCGCAGCCCCGCCTGCTCGACCTGCTGCCGGCCTTGCCGGCTGCCTTGCCGAGGGGCAGCATCCGGGGCATCCTGGCGCGGGGGCAGATCCGGATCGACCGCCTCGGGCGAGGGCCTTCTCTGCCACCGAGGACAAAGCCCATGCCAACAGGGACCATACACGGCACATGGCTGTGTGGGCTGGAGCGTGTCGTGGCGACGCGGCCTTGTCCACGGCTACCCCGTCCATGAACGCCGAGAAGCACCTGCGAAAAGGTCAAGTCCTGAAAGGAACGCCCTTCAACGAGCCCATGAGGGTTGTCGCCGTACGCGCCAACGGCACGGACACATGGGATGTCGGCCCAGTGGGTACCGGATGAGAGCGATTCCGGAGCGTCACGCTCACCCGCGCCGATCTTCAGCACTTGATGGTCCTTGAGGAGAAGCCGTCCTACGATGCCGATGGGCGGCTCCTGCGGCCGGGTCTCCAAGGTCACGCGCCGCATCGAGTTCCTCAAGCGGATACGAGTCAGAGTAGTTCACTGCCGTGGCGATTCACCTGGTGAAGATGGCGTGCGAGCGGCCGGATGACCGGGGCGTCTCGCTGACCCTCGCCGACCCTGCCGGCCCAGCCGGGCCTGCCGGTGCGGGTGGAGCACGAGTACCGACGCCCGGGCGCGGTGAACCTCTTCGCGGCCTTCGACACGCGCAGCGGCCGCGTGTACGCTCGGACCGCCGA
>Ga0111220_1065_pt1 | contig 13538 bp, 13 predicted proteins | sample DeeMarSWOR152_54_FD_80384 | JGI IMG/M metagenome (GOLD analysis project Ga0111220, IMG submission 80384) | Planctomycetes bacterium DG_58
GCCCCTTGTGGCCCGCCCAGGGCCCGTTAACGCCCCACAAGGGGGCGTGACTACAAGGGAATTTGGCGCTCCGCGCCTTTTTCAACAGCCCCACAGTCCCCGTTGGCTTGAGAGCACGAGCGGGTCGCCAGTTTGTCCGGGAGGGTGTGCGTTGTCAAGGGATTTGGGAGGTGGGGGATCGGCGGCTCTTTCGGCCTCGCTCTGGACGCGTGTGCGGTCGGTGCACAAGGGACTACTCGACCTTGATGATGACGTCCTCTTCGTCTTCTTCCTCTTGCTCGACGGTTTCCGGTTTTTCCTTGGTGACCGTCGGAGGCGTGGGGGCGGGCTTCTTTTCGGGGGGCTTCTTCTTGGGCGTGGGCTTCTTGGCGTATTCGACGGCTTTTTCCTTGAGCATGTCCACCCAGTGTGTCTCCATCGCGGCGAGGAGGTCGCCCGGGCGGCCGAGGGCGGTCTGGAGGGCGGCGTTCATGTCGTTGCCCTTCTTGATTTGGGCGAGGAAGGTCTGGAACTGCTCGGCGGTCATCCCTTTTTCGATGAGGTAACGGGTGGCCGAGGCGGACTGTGCGTAAAAAAGCCCCACGCTCGGGGGGTATCGCTGCATCTTGAAGAGATCGGGCAGCTTGTAGTAATGTCCTTTCTTCACCGCCTCGGCAAGCTGCTTCTCATATCGCACCGCCGTCCCTTCCTCCACGTACATCGCCAGTCCCTCGTTGAGCGCCAGGGGAAGTCCGCGGAAGGTGCGCTCGCCGAAGTACTCGTGCAGCACCACGTGGGTCAGCTCGTGCGGCAGCGTCTTGGTCAGGAGGTCCTGGATATACTTTCGTTTCTCGTCGAGGGCGAAAAGCTCCACGCGCCGGATGGTCTCTCCCGTGCCGTAGCTTCTGACGGAGTATCCGCCCCCCGACCACTCGGGGGTTCCGGCCTCGAGGACGTATTCGCCGTGGTTTTTGTGGATGCAGATGGTGACGACGTGCGGCCACTCGCGACCCTCGAGGAACACGGAGCGGATCCTTCCGAGGTGACGCTCGGCCTCCTTGGCGGCGTCCTCGCAGAGGGTGCGGTTCTTCGCCTGCACCATGAAATGCTCGGTGCGGATGGTGGTGAAGACCATGCTCTGCTTCTCGTACTTCTCGAAGCCGGTGGGCTTCGGCGGGGTGGGCTTTTTCGGCGGGACGGGCTCCTTGCCGGCGGCCCGTGCCCTGCACGCCTTGAGCCGCGTCTCACCGAAGGTCTTTTCCCCGTCGCTCTTCGCGAGCTTGACGAACTTCTCCCAGGCCTCGGCGGCTTCGGCCCATTGGCTGAGCTTCTCGTAGCTCGATGCCAGGAAGAGATACGCCTGTGCGTTGGTGGGGTGCTTCTCCAATTCCTCCTTCAGGAGCTCGACCGCCTCGGCGTACTTCCGGTCCCCGAAGAGTTTCGCCGCGTCCTCGACGTTCCCGCCGAGGGCCGACGACGCACAAACCAGCGTCGCGACAAGCGTGATGCTGAAAACGCCGTCTCTTCCCATCGCTTTTCCCCAGGAGATCCCTCGGGTCCGCCGTCGTTCTGCGCGGCTACCTTCCCGCAAACGCGTTGAGCTGTGCCTTGAGTGCTCGGATCCGAGTGCTGAGCGCCTTGCACCGTGCAAGCTGTGTGGACAGTTCGTCCGGGTACTCCTGGACGAGCTTCTGGATCTTCTGGAGCTGTCGCAGCAGCTCGTCGAGTTCCCCGGTGAGCTTTCTGGCGAGCTGCATCTTGGTGTGGGTGTCCTCGATGGTGTTGAGTCGGAGGAGCTGTCCCTGCACCCGTGCGGCCTGGATGCCGTAGGCGTTGTTGAGGATGCCGACGCGCAGCTTGACGACCTCGATGAGGTAGCCGCGGGCGACGTCCTTTGCGATGCGGTTTGCCCGGTCGAACTCCGTCTCGGCCTCATCCAGCAGCTTGCTCGCCTTCGCGTCGTTGGCGGCGGTGCCGTCCGAGGTGTCCTTGGCCTTCTTCAGGAGGTCCTTTCCCTTTTCGATGAAGGTCACGCATTTCTCCCGCAAGGCGATCTTCATCACCAGCGGGTTCGTGAGCGACTGGAGCCCGGTGAGTTTTTCGGTCTCCTTCTTCTCGTCGGTGTCGATGCTGAAGATGTCCTCCTTGCCGGCGCTGCCCTTGACGAGGTACATCCCGCCGGTGCTGCTCTCGATGATCTCCTTGCGGACCTCCGCCTGGAGTTTCTGCGCGTGCTCCCCCTTGAGTCCGAGGATGGTGCCGTAAGCGGTCTTGGCGTCTTCCCAGTTTCCGAGACGTTCGGCACACATGCCGATGTAGAGATGGGCCTCGGCGATGAGCTCGTCGCTGTGGAGGTCGTCGGCGGCACCTTCCAGTGCCTTCGAGGCGTCCTCGTATTTCTTCATCTTGTACAGCGACTTCCCCTCCTCGACCGCCTCCCCGGGCTTCAGCCATTTGCCGCCGAGGTAGACCATCCCGCGCTTCGCCTTCACCCACTTGCCGTCGATCTTGACGTACTTGAGCGCGGCGCGTGCCTTCGCGTGGTCCGGGTCGATCTCGATGACCTTCTTGAGCTCGGCCAGCTTCTCCTTGGTGAGACGGTTCTGTTTGCACCACATGGCGAGCTTGTAGTGGCTTTCGGCGTCGTTGTCGGCGACTGCCGCGACCTTTTCCTTGTAGAGCTCCGCCGACGTCTTCTTCTTCTCGATCTTGGCAACCCGGTCCTTCGGCAGCGTCACCGTACCCATCCGGGTGACGACTTTCACCACGTCCCCGGCGTCGATGACCTTGCCCTCGAGCTTGCCCCCGTCGGTGAGGTGGACGACGTCCGCCACGGCGGCCGCGCCGAGAAACATGCCCACCAGGGCCGTCAGAAATATTGTTCGTTTCATGCCTGACCCTCTCAGATTTGTGGAAGCGTCCGTCCGAGCAGGTCCGGGTGCGCCCCGGGACGCTCAAACCCCTATACAAACTACCCCCGACGGGGCCCTCTGTCAACCTCCAAAGGCGATTTCCCACCCCATATTAGAGTGCGATATTCGCCGCAAGTTCCATGAATTCCGGCGGCGGCCGCCCGGTTCACCCGTGCAGGACGCTTCCAGCGGCTGCACCTGCCTTGTGACAGGCGGGACCTTCAGATCTCGAGGATGTTCTCGTTCTCCGAGCGTTTGTCCCATCGGAACGGGACCGCATCACCCGTATCGAGAAACCACGTCAGCATCCGGTCCCGCATCTCCCGGACGATCTCCGCGCGCGCCGGGTCGTTCACGACGTTCCTCAGCTCGTCGGGGTCGCTGGTCAACTCGTAGAGCTCGTCGGTGTCGTAGAGCCGACGGACGTATTTCCAGTCGTGCGTGCGGAGCATCACCGCCTTGCCGTGGAGTTCCGGCTGTTGGTTCTGAATGGTGATGCGCGGGTGGTAGACGTGCTCGGGGGTGTGGCTCTTGGGGTTCTCGTGCGTGTGCACCTCCTCGATGCGTGCGCCGCCCTCGCAGCAGACGAACTGGCGGTGCTCGTCCGTCTCGCCGCGGACGATCGGCATCAGCGACTTCGAGAAATGCGTGTGACGCGCCTCGGCCCCCGTCAGCTCCATGAGGGTCGCGAAGAGGTCCATCGACTGCACCAGTGCGTCACACGCCCCGCTGTGCGGCTTGCCGCCCGGGACGCGGATCACCAGCGGGACGTTCGTCAGCACGTCCTCGAACGTGTTCTGGGTCTTCTCGACCATCTCGTAATCCCCGCCGAAGTCGCCGTGGTCGGCCGCCAGGAGGATCGCGGTGTTCTCCCAGAGACCGTTCTCCTTGACCGCGTCGATGACGCGACCGAAGTTCCGGTCCACCCGGCTGCACATGGCATAATAGGTGGCGAGGATCGCGCGAAACTCCTCCGCGGTGAGTTTGTCGAGTCCGGCCTTCCTGCGGATGGCGTCGAGGATGCCCGGCTTGCCGTCGATGACGCGGGGCTTCAGCGGTCGTATCACGTCGAGCGGATACATCTCGCACCACTCGCGCTCGGCGGCGTAGGGGGGATGGGGAAGTCCCTGGTTGATCCACATGCAGAAGGGGGTTTGGTGTTTCCGGGCGAGGAATTCCACCGCGTGGTCCACGACGTCGTCGTCGCCCAGGTGCATCGGCTCTTCGGAGACGCACCCGCGGTAGAAGGTGTAGAAGTGTCGGTCGCCGGGCTTGGGGGCCGGTTTGGTCGGACCCTTTTTCCCGTCGCCATGGTACCGCACGTCGCAGCAGAGCTCGGTGTCCTCCAGTGGGATGGCGTCGTTCTTCCCGCCCCACCAGAGGAAATACCCGGCGTCCCTGAGGTAACGCATCAGGTTCGGTTCGTGTCGGCGGACGAAATGGTGCATCGTGCGGTGTCCGCCCGTGTGACAGAACTGTCCCGTCAGCAGCGTGCACCGTGTGGGCGTGCACACGGGATTCTGCGTGAAGCAGTTCCGAAACGCGACACCCTCAGCGGCAAGTGCGTCGGTGTGTGGCGTCTTGACGACCTTGTTCCCCAGACACCCCACCGCTTCCGCCCGCCACTGGTCGGGAAGAAACAAAATGACGTTCATCGGTTCAGGGCTCCCTCCAAGACTCTTGACGGTTTCGACGGTAAGGGCCCGCCAAAAAGGCACTTATGCTGGAAAAATTCCTTTTTTCTGCATTGACTACAGGGACTGTTGCGCTATACTGACTATGCCACGGGACGAAATTCGGCTCCATGCCGCGTGGAAGTTCTGGTCGAACCGGGGCTTCCCTATATTCCGTGGTTTCTTTTTATGGCGTCCGCAGTCAGCGGCCGTTTCCTGTGGTAGTATGCCCCGTAGCCGGCCTTTCGACGGTCATCGACATCGTGAATCAGGCCGACCGAACCCCAAAGGTACTTGATATACCGGTCTTCACCCCGTACATATGCCCGCTGCAAAGCCCATAGGAAGTAGTCCACCGCCTGCAAGCAGGGATTATCCTTCGCCGGTTCCGCGATTATGCTGATTTGGCCAAGTTGCTCTTTGCCCCACTGACGGCAGAACCGCTCTCTGGCTCGCTTCAGCGCTTGTCGTAGCGCCTTGGTTCGATCGGATTTCCCCCGCTTGGCGAAACATATGCGATGGAGCTCCGCCTTATGCAGGTGATCCTTGAAAAGCCGACGTACAAGCGAATCATAGAGGTCGTTTGCGTGATATCGAAATCCGGGCTCTGATTCGCTGCGTTGCAGAGCCCACGAAAGCACCTCCCTCTTATCTCGGACGACAGCGTGGAACTTCATGGGATGCGTCACCAGGAGGTCATACACGTGTCGTCGCACCTCGGGAAGGTCGTCCTTTGCATGGAAGCTCACGGCTGTTTTCTTCCATTTGAGCTGGAAAGACGGAACCCCACTGAAGTAAGGATCGTTCAGTAGTCGAACACGAAGCTCGCGAAGGCCCTTCGCCAGTGATGTTGGGTCAGGGATGTCGAGGAAACCCAAAATAAAATAGCGTGAACATCCCCGTCCATTGAGAAGACCCCGCCTACTCTTGCCGAAGACAAGCGGGTCGCCTGATTCATCGACGAAATAGTACCGAGTCTTCTCAACTTGAGCCATCGTAGTACCGGTGGTTCTTTGGGGCGATGACCATTGGATTCGCTCACATCCTCGCCGGATACGTCTTCACCCATTCGCACACGGTCTTGATGGTCTCGGGTTCGCACAGGGGCGGCATGACGCCGGCGGAGGTGACGACGATCCCGCGGTGGTGCGGAAGCGGATCGAGTGCTTCGTCGATTTTCGCGATGATCTCGCTCGCTGGCTTCGTCCAGTGCACGGCCTGGGTGCCGCCGATGAGACACTTGTCGGGACAGGCGGTGCGACCGTCCAAGAGCGTCGTGTTTCCCAGGGTCGGCGCGGTGAAGGCCTCGATCCCCGCGGCACCGAGCGTGGCGATGTCCGGCAGCACGTCCTTCAGCAGCCCGCACATGTGATAGACCATGAGCCGGTTGTGCGCGTTCACGATGTCGGTCACCGCACGCAGTTGCGGCATGCAGTACTGACGGAATTGCGACGGTGAGATGAGCGATGTCGAGGTGTTTTCGATCATGTAAAACATGTCGGCGGGGGAGTGCTCGGCGCTGATCTCGGCTTTTCGGCAGATCACCCGGTGCATCGCCTCGAAGAACGCTTCGACCTCTTCGGTGTAATCGGCGAGGAAGAGATGTGCGTTCTCGACCCCCGCGAAATGCTCGACGAACCACATGAGGGGCGTCGTGGCGATACACTGGTTGACACACGCGCTCTGACCGACCTCTTTGACCCGTGCACGGCCCTTCTCGAGTTCTACACCGTCGAGCTCGACCTTGCAGTCTTCGTAGACCTCCCTCATCCGCCGAACGTCGTCAAGCGTCTTGATCGGATATTCAATCGGGTGCCAGGCTTGCGACGGCACATCGAAACGCCTGATCGACCGCATGCGGCCGCGAGGCGTCGTATAGAAGATCGTCTCGGTGTTTTCCTCGCGGATGTTTTCAACGGAGGTGCTGCTGCGAACTTCCCTGAAACACCGGTTGATCCCGACGTGCTTGTCGCTGCCGATGAAGTCGTGGATCTCGTCGTTGGACTTCCCGGCGAATCGTCCGGTGCGCCAGTGCGGATAGGCCGCGTCGAGCTTCGGCCAGAACGGCAGCCGGTCCACCGGCGCCATCCGGATCGCCGCCAGCCAGCGCTCCTTCGACGTCATGGACGTTGCGGTGCCCATGCGCACTTCCTCTTGAACTATCGTTCCCCAGGCGCGGTGCGTTTCTCCCTCTCCCCCCGGGAGAGGGAATATTGGCGCAGGGCGCCGGATCACCATTTTCCCAGCGGGGTGCAGCCCGGGAGGGCGGCGTCGGCCTGCTCACGCAGGAACTGCGGGTACTTCCCGCCGCAGTCTTTCTGTCCGATGTCGTGCATCTGAAGCAGCACCTTCCGGTTTCCCCGGGCGACGTTCCGCTCACAATCCGGGTCGTTCCTGAGGTCGAAGAGCAGCGGTTTCTGCCCCCACAGGCTGGCGTTGTAGTACCAGCGGCTCGTGCGGATGCCGACGAACGGTCCCCAGCCGGTGAGCGTGTGGTCGCGCTTCGGCGTGCGACCCCGAAATGCACCCAGCAGACTCTTGCCGTCGAGCTTCTGTTTCGGCTTCACCTTGCACGCGTCGAGGATCGTCGCGCTGATGTCCTGGTGCATGACGAACGAGCGGTCGGTCTTCCCGGCCTTCCGTCCTTTCGGGTGACGCATCAGAATCGGGGTGTCCAGAACCGGCGGCAGCAGCGGATGCCCCATCTTCCCGAACAGTTTCTGGTCGCCGATGTAATGTCCGTGGTCGGTGGTCATGATGAAGAGCGTATCGTCGGCGAGCCCGCTCTTCAGGAACGCCTCGTAGAAGTGCCCGAACCAGCGGTCCACCAGCGTCACCTCACCGGCATAGTTGGCGCGCGCCCGACGCACTTCCTTCGGCGTGTAGGCCTGCTTGTGACCGTAGGCCACCCAGATGACGTCGGCGACGTCGTCTTCGCCTGCCCGCCGAAGCCTTGGCGAAGGCGGGTCGGTGTACATGTCGCGGTAGTGTCTGGGCGGGTTCCACGGCTCGTGCGGGTCGAACGAATCGACACAGAGGAAGAACTTCTCGGCGTCGGTGGAATATCCGGTGACGTCGGACCAGACGCTTGTTGCGGCGGAGCACCTTTGGGATGTGCTTGAGGACCTCGCGGTCGGGGATGAAGGGTCCGGTGCGCCAGGGGTCGCTTTCCTGGCCGCGAATCCACTGCCACTCCTGGAAGCCGCGGTGGAAGTTCTTGCTCGGCTTGAACTGGTGGTAGACGTCGGTGATGAAGGCGGTGCGGTAGCCGGCTTCCGAGAGCAGTTCGGCGAGGGTGTCCTGGTCCTCGCTGATGGGTCCCCACCCGGGGGCGCCGACGAAGTCGCCCTTGAACTGGTTGTTGGGCTGCCAGAACGGCCACACGCGCTGACCGGTGTGGATGGCGCGACGGGTGGGCAAGGTGGGCAGGCTCTCGGGCGCCGCGCGCGTAAACCGCAGCGATGCCTTCGCCAGTCGGTCCAGGTGCGGCGTCGCGGCCAGCCCGCCCTTCAAGTACTCATCGGCGTAGCACCCCATGTGGTCGGTGCGCAGCGAGTCGATAATCACCAGAATCACGTTCATCGGAATCCTCCTTTGTTTGAGGGGACCTCGCCTGGCTCGAGCCGCAAAAAGGCTGAAACAATAGTCGTGGCATGGACGGCTTGTCCGTCCGTGTTCCGACGGTGCGGCGAAGCACACCGACGGCAGAGCCGTCGATGCCACGTCGGCCAAACAGCGACAGCCGGCAAAGGTCCCATGGATTTCGCTTAGACGACGAGGCACCATGATAGAAGCCCCAAGTGTCCGTGTCAACCTTCTCAGGGGAAAAGGGGTCAGGACCCTTTTGTGCGAAGCACCCTCCGGGCCTACAGGCAAAAGGGTCCTGACCCCTTTTTCTTAACGCGCCGAATGTGGCGAGCGAATTTGCTTGAAACCGAAGCGTGCGGTGCTATCCTACGGGTTTTAATGGCCCCTGCCTGCGCCGAGGTGACCGCCGCGTGAAAGCAGGGGCGCCGCACGTAGACATCGGGGCACGTGACCAGAGGATGCCGGCATGAAAATCTCAGAACTCTTGACCGAGAACCTCGTCAAAGTGGATCTGGAAAGCCTCGAGAAGGAGGAGGTGTTCGAGGAGCTGATCGACCTTCTGGTGCGTGAGAAACGCATCACCGACCGCGATGCGGCCCGTCGGGCGATCATCGAGCGCGAGAACAAGCAGTCCACCGGGATCGGCCGCGGTGTCGCGATTCCCCACGGCAAATGCGCCACCCTCACCCAGCTCACCGGCGCCTTGGGCATCTCCAAAGGCGGCATCGAGTACGACTCGTTGGACGGGGAGCCGGTGCACCTGGTCTTTCTGCTGCTCGCCGAAGAGGACAACCCCGGGCCCCACGTCGAGGCCCTCGCACAGATCTCCTCGCTTTTCAGGATACCCGGGTTCATCGAGAGACTCATCGCGGCCGACACGCCGCGCCAGCTCTGCGACATCGTCGCCGCCGAGGAAAGCCAGGAGGAGTAGGATTCCGTACGTTTGCCTTCCTGGTGTAGCGCGGGCACCTGTGGCCCGCGATCAACGCGGCAGAAAAGCACGCGGGGCACAGGTCCCCGCGCACCGTGGTCAATGCGTGCTCTGACGAGAGACGGGCGCCCATGAAAGAAATCATCGAGCGGATGTTGAAGGTCGAGCAGCAGGGACGGGCCATACTGGCCGAGGCGGAGGAGCGTGCGGCGAAGGTCGCGGAGGAAAGTCGTCGGGAGGCGGCCGAGCGGGGGGAGAAGATCCGCAGCGAGGCGCACGCCGAGGTCGCGCGTCGGCTCGAGGAGACGCGGAAGGAACTCGTAAAGCGTCGTGAGGAACGGCTGCGACAGGTGGAGCGGGAAAACGCGGAATACGCGGAGAAGGCACGGACGAATCTCGAAAAGGCCGTTGATCTTGTGGTGAGGCGCGTTCTCGGTGGGTAGGTCGGTGGATGTGGTCAAGGTGACGCCGGTCGATTTCGCGTTTGTCTCGGCGAAGCTGCACGGCATGCGCTCGAAGCTGTATGAGGGTCTGCGGCTCGAGGCGCTCACGTCGCTCCGGAACGCGTTCGAGATGACCGCCTCGGTTTTTCCGGACCTCGACGTCCGCAGTCGCACGCGCTTCGAGAGACACCTGAGTCGGGAGCACGTCCGGGACCTGAGACGCGTGCAGCTCTTCCTTCAGAAGCGGAACCGACACTTCTTCGACTGGCAACTGGAGCGCTACCGCATCGAGAACCTCAAGGTGGTGCTCCGCGGGTGGAAAAGCCGACTCTCGCCCGCGGAGGTCGTCGAGCTCCTCGTCGAGCTGCCCGAGACGTATGCGCTGCCGGTGGAGGAGATCTTAGGCACCGAAAAGCTCATCGACGTCATCCGGCTCATGCCGGTCAAGGGGTTCGGAGGGGCCGTCCGCCGGGGGGCCGTGCAGTTCCACGATACGAACCGGCTCTTTTATATCGAGGCCGCCCTCGATGCCTTCTACTTCGAGGAGTTGTGTCGCCGGGCGGCGACGCTCGGATCCGCCGACCGCGACGAGGTGAACGAGCTGTTGTCCATCGAGGTGCTGATCTACGAGGTCCTCTTCATCATGCGGGCGAGACTCAACTATGAGGCGGCCGCCGAGGACGTACGGGAGTTCCTGGTGAAGGCTCCGCATCCGGCACCGGCGTTGGCGAGACTGGAAGGCGTCCTGCGGGGAGACGCTTTCGAAGACATGCTCTCAGGCGTCCCCCAGCGAAAGGAACTCCTCGGACCCGGACCGGAGCCGTCGGACCTCGGTGAGCTTCAGCGGCGGATGTGGGAGCGACTCTACCTCGCCGCCAACCGACTCTTCTACCGTTCCATCTTCCACATGGGGTGTGTCCAGGCGTTCTACTACATCAAGCGGGTGGAGCTGGCGAACCTGATCCGCGTGGCCGAGCTCTTGAACCAGGAGCTCCCGGGCAGGGACATACAGCACCAACTCATCCGACTGCCTGAGCAGTAACGGCCCTTCCCCCTCTCCCTCGCAGGGAGAGGGTCGGGGTGAGGGTCAAGGCGGCTGACGGCCAGGACACTCCGTCGAGTTGAAGCAGAGAGTGGGAGTGGGTGATGTTCCAGTCGGAGCGCATGAAGAAGGTGAATATCCTGGCGCTGGCGCGCGACATCGACGCGCTCGTCATCGGGCTGGGGTCGCTCCGTGCCATCCACCTGACGCCGCCGGCGAAGGATTCCGAGGGCAAACTGCTCACGCCGAGCGACCGCACCGGCGAGCTCGAACGTCTGCGCGCGCTCGAACATCGCATCGAGCGGGTGGCCTCCATTCTGAACGTCTCGCTTGACCTCGCACGTCCCGAGCTCCGGGAGGAGTTCGCGACGCCCGAGGAGGTCGCCGGGGCGCTCGACCGGCTCGAACCCGAGATCGACCCCGTCGTCGAGGGGCGACAGGCCCTGACGGAGGAGGCGGCCGAGCTTCGTCGCATCATCGCACAGGTGGAGACGTTCGAGGGAACCACGCTGACGCCGGCACGCATCGGTGAGTTCTCTTTCGTGCACTTCGCCTTGGGCGCCATTCCCGAACAGCGTCTCAAGAGCGTTCAGGACGCCGTGGAAGAGCGCGTGCTCTTGGTGCCCTTCAAGGACGCTTCGGGCAGACAGAAGGTGTTGGCGCTGACGTCGAAGAAGGGGCGCTGGGCCCTCGACGCCACGCTCACCGAGCACGGGTTCCAGCCGGAGGAGCTGAAAGAGGAGTTCCCGGGACTTCCCGACGAGGTGCTCGTCCGTGCCCGCAGGCGTCTCGCCGAGGTGCTGGGCGAGGATGACGAGCTCAGACGACACCTCCAGACGCTCGGGGCGATGGAGGAAACGGGTCTCAGGCGGTTCTGGCGACACCTTCGCATCCGGCAGAAAATCCTCCAGGCCCACGAGAACATCGGTCGCACCCAGTCCACCTACCTCGTCTCGGGCTGGGTCCCGGCGCACATGGTCGAGACGTTCGTCAACAGGGTGCTGGAGCTGACCGAGCACCGTGCCCTCATCGAAATGCACGATCCCGAGGAGCTGTCGGCGTCGGAGGAGCCGCCCAGCTCCCTCAAGCATTCCTGGCTCACAAGACCGTTTGCACTTCTGGTCTCGGGATACGGACACCCGAGGTATGGTGAGATCGAGCCGACGGTGCTGGTCGCGGTCAGTTTTCTGTTGATGTTTGGCGCGATGTTCGGTGACGTGGGACAGGGGGCGGTGCTGCTTCTCGTCGGACTGGCCATGTTCTTCTGGATAGGGAGGCCTACCACGAAGGATTTCGGGATGCTCATCGCGCTCTGCGGGGTGAGCGCGATCCTCTTCGGCTTCGTTTACGGGTCGGTCTTCGGCAAGGAAAGGCTCATCCGACCGCTGTGGGCCTCGCCCATGAGCAAGGTGATGCTGCTGCTTCAATTGAGCATCGGCGTCGGTATCGTGATTATCAGTCTCGGGGTGCTGCTGAACGTCGTCAACAAGTTCCGCACCGGCAACTGGGCCTCGGCCGTCTTCGACCGCTTCGGACTCGCCGGCATCGCGTTCTACTGGGGTGCACTCGGACTGCTCATCAAGCTGGCCCTGGGCGTCGGCGTGAGCCCGATGCTCGCCGTGACGGTGATCCTCATTTCGCTCGCGGTGATTTTTCTCAAGGAGCCGATACACTTTGCATTGAGTCGGGGCGGCAGGGAATCCGGGGGTGCGGCCGAGAAGCGCCAGGGCGGTCCGGGCGGATTCTTCGTCGCGGTGGTGGAGGGCTTCGTCGAGGTGCTCGAGGCCTTCCTGATGTATACGGCCAACACGGCGTCCTTCGTGCGATTGGGGGCCTACGCGCTGAGCCACGCCGGACTGTGTCTGGTGATCTTCGCACTCGGCGATGCCGTCTCCGGAGCCGCCGGCGGCGCGGTATGGTCCATACTCCTTGTCGTCGTCGGAAACGCCGTCGTCATCGCCCTCGAGGGACTGGTCGTGGCCGTCCAGACGCTGCGTCTCGAATACTACGAATTCTTCAACAAGTTCTTCAGCGGGGAAGGACGGGTCTATAAACCCTTTGACCTTCAGTCCGAAGAGTCATGAGTGAGGAGGAATGATGGGAACTCTGAGACGGATGATCGCAATTGGGGGCGTGATTGGGGTTCTGGTTGCCGTGGCGCTGGCACTGGTGATTGACGCGGTGTTCGCCCAGGTGGGCGAGCCCGAAGGCGTTCCTCGGGAAGAGGACGTCAAGAAAGCCGGGCCTCTGCCCGTGAGTCAGGTGAACGCGCGGTATTACATGGCGGTGGTGTTGGGGGCGGCGTTAACCGCCGGGTTCGGCTTGCTCGCGGGGGGTTACGCGGTGGCCCGTGTGGGTGCGGCGGCGCTGGGGGCGGCGTCGGAACGTCCGGAGCTCTTGGCGAGGTCCATTGTGTTCGTGGCACTCGGCGAAGGCATTACCGTCTTTGGCCTCGTCGTCGCCATTCTGATGATTGTGAGGCTTCTTCCAGGATGAGTTACTACGTCGTTGCCGACGAGGACACGGTGTTGGGCTTCCGGTATGCGGGCGTCGGCGGTGAAGTGGTGGAGGGCTCCGAGCAGGCGCGTGAGGTGTTCCAGCGGGTCTGTGATTCGGGAAAGTACGACATCGTCATCCTCACAGAGGTGGTCGCCAACAGCATCCGCGACGCCGTCAACCGCGTCCGTTTCGAGGTCCAGGAGCCGATCGTCGTTGAGGTCCCGGACGCCTCGGGACCCACCCCCGGTCGTGCCGACCTCCTCAAACTCATCCGCGAGGCGGTCGGTCTGAGACTGTAACCGGAAGTCGCGCCGCGCCGAACGACGATGTCGTGCGGCCCCCTTGTGGGCCGCCCTTGAACGACAGGCGGGGCACAAGGCCCCGCACTACAGCAGCAGGGGTGCTTCGGTGGAAGACGAGAAGCAGCAGGAGGTGGAAAAGGTTCTGAGCGAGGAGATCCTCGCGGACGCG
>Ga0111220_1012_pt1 | contig 13276 bp, 9 predicted proteins | sample DeeMarSWOR152_54_FD_80384 | JGI IMG/M metagenome (GOLD analysis project Ga0111220, IMG submission 80384) | Planctomycetes bacterium DG_58
CGCGCCCGTCTTCGCGCAGGTTCTTCGGCGCCACCGCTCCCACGTGCGCGCCCGCGTCGAGCTTGCGGACCATCGCCTCGAGCGCACCGGGTTTGACGATGGTATCGGGGTTGAGCGCCAGCACGTGTCGCCCGGAAGATGCGGCGACACCGCAGTTGTTGCCGTGGGCGTAGCCCCGGTTCTCGTCGAGCGCGATGAGACGCACCTCGGGAAACTCCCCACGAACCATCTCGGCGCTGCCGTCGGTGCTGGCGTTGTCCACGACGACGGTCTCGACCCACAGGTCGTCGGCGACATCTGAAAGCGAGTGCAGGCACCGGCGCAGGAGTCCGCAGACGTTCCAGCTCACCACGACGACAGTGAGGTCCGGTCGGTTCAAGACTCGGGCACCTCCGCACGCAGACCCGCGACCTCTTCGATGACCTGGACATAGCGTCCGGCCCAGTCGGCGACGGTGTAGCGTCCGTGGAGCGAGGCCCACCCCTGTCGCCCGATACGGTGTCTCAGCTCCACGTCCTCGATCAGGTCGGACAGGACCTCGACCCACCGGGCGTCGTCGTTCGCGAGGAACCCGTTCTCCCCGTCGCGCACGATCTCCACGTTCACGCCCACCGACGAAGCGACCACCGGAATCCCCACCGCCATGTACTGGAGCAGCTTGAACCCGCACTTCCCGCGCGTCCACGCGTCGTCGGGAAGCGGCATGATGCCGATGTCAAACGTGCGGAGGTCCGCCAACTCGTCGTCCAGCGCCCAGGGCTTCTCAATGACCTCAAGCCCCATCGCCTCGGGGAACTTGTCGCACACCACCTTGAGCACGACGGAGTGGCCGTAGCGTCGCGCGAGTTCCTCAAAAACCCGGTGAAGCGGCTCAAGGTACATCAGTGTGCTGTGACTCCCAATCCAGCCGATGACGACCTTGCCGCCCGCTCGCTTCGTGGCTGCGGGACTCAGACGACCCACGTCCACACACGTGGGAATCGTCGAGGCCCGCCCCCCGTGCCCCTCCACCAGTCGGGCGAGATACGCATTGCCCGCGATCGCCCGGTCCGACGCCCGCATCATCCGTCTGAACCGCCCCGCTCGCCCCCGGCTCAACTGCTTGGCCCGGCTCGAATCCCGATACACCACCGCGTCGTCAAAATCAAAGACCAGACGCCGACTGCACCACCGCAGGAACCCGAGCTGTCCCCGACGGAGGAGTTTCCTCACCACCACCACAACGTCGGCGCGGCGAAGCCGCCAGAACAATCTCAGCCGCCTCAGCAGCCCCCTCGGCAGCACCCACTTCTCCACAATCCAGCCGCGCCTCTGCAGTGCCGGGACGAAGACGTCCACCCGATGACGGACACAGACGTGGTCGAGCGCCGGCACGATATAGACCACGCGGTGCACGGCCCCGGTCTCTGAAGCGCCCATGGCTTCCACCCAGGTTCGCGGAAAACACCGGTCGGTGTGCTGGAGTTCGGGGGGGTTGGGAGCCAAATCCCTCCGCGCTTGCGTCGGTTTGCCCCCCCCTGCCGCCCTTTTTGCCCCCTCCGGGACCCGGAAACCTACCACATATCTCCCCTGGACGCAACGATTTTCGGCTGTGCGGCCGCCCCTGGGCGCCCTTTCAGCGGCCCGGAATGCCCCCGTTGGCCTCGGATACGCGAGAGATTTCGGCCCCGGAACCACCCCTCCGGCGGATATCGCCATAACTCGTTTGGTACCCGTGGGTTACACCACGGCAGCGGATACTGGCCCGGGGCGGCCCACCGGAGTCCCCAGAAGGGTCTCCCAAGCCGTTTTTGGGGGCCCCCGCGCGCGCCATAACCTCTTGACCTAAAAGTGCTTACGACCGCCGATTTTCTCCGGCGTTCCGGGCGGTTTTTGTTTGACTCCCACTGGGGTATTTGATAATTTTTAACGTGCGTGTAATCAAGCTGCTGCCGGGCCGGACGCCCTGTCGTAAGTCGTTATATAATAAGCTCATGCGTCACAACTGTGCCCATCGGACCGTCCCATGACCGTCCAGAGCGACGAGCGTTGGCAGGACATCCTGGCAGAGATCCGCAAAACCCTCCGAAAACAGCAATACGACACCTGGTTCCGGAGAGTCCGCTTCATTTCTTCCGGTGGAGAGGAGCTCCTCCTTATCGTTCCGAACCGCTTTTATGCCGATTGGCTGGAAACCAATTACCGCACAACCGTGGAAGAGGCCGTTCAGCGGGTCTTAGGCTTCAAACCTTACGTGCGCTTCGAGGTCGGCCCCGAGGCCGCTGAGCCCGCTGAAGAGGCCAAAACGGCTCTGGAGGTCCAGCCCGCACCGCCGCCGCCCCAGCTTAACAAGGTGTATCAACTCGACACGTTTGTGGTGGGAAATTGCAACCGCTTGGCACAGGCAGCGGCACGGAGCGTCGCGGAGTGTCCCGGAACGGTCTACAACCCCCTGTTCGTCCACAGCGACCTGGGGATGGGCAAGACTCACCTGTTGCAGGCGGTCTGCTACCGGTTCATGGCGTGTCACCCGGGTGAGGCTGTCGCGTACGTTCCGGCACAGCAGTTTGTCATGGAGTTGGTGGAGGCCCAGGAGCACAAAGCACTCGAGGGGTTTCGGGCAAGATACCGCTCCGCATCCCTCATGGCACTGGACGACATTCACCTGCTGGCAGACCGGGAGAACTCGCAGGAGGAATTCTTCCACGTTTTCAACGAGCTTCACAGTCAGAAGAGACAGGTGGTGGTTTCGGGAGACCGTCCGCCACAGGAGATCCGGGGGCTTTCCGAGCGCCTGACGTCACGTCTCCGATGGGGACTACTCGTAAACCTGGACCGCCCCAACACCGAGACACGTCTTGCCATTCTCAGACAGAAAGCCGCCGCACGCCGGCTGAAGGTGCCCAAGGACGTGCTGGAATACGTGGCAACCAGAGCGCACGGAAGCATTCGGGACCTCGAGGCCGCACTGGTGCGGCTTCTCGCGTTCGCCTCGCTGAGCGAGAAGACCGTCTCGATGGCACTCGCCCGGGAGGCTCTGGCAGCGTACGCTTCCAAGCCGGCGGCCGCGCCTACGGTTACGAAGATTCTCGACGCGGTCGCCGCGCATTTCGGCCTGCGCAAGGCCGATCTGGTCTCCAAGAAGCGCTCGCGCTCCGCGACGCTCCCCAGGCAGGTCGGGATGTACCTTGCCCGGCACCTGACGAGCCTTTCACTCGGAGAGATCGGTAAGTACGTCGGCGGACGCGACCACACCACCGTGCTATACGCCTGTGAGAAGATAGAAAAACGAAAGGACAAGGAGGCATCAGTCGCGCGGGCGGTGGAGGAGATTGCCAAGGCGCTCGATCGTGATATCCCGTGCGGTCACTGAGCATGTGAACAACACGTCAGCAAGGTGTCAGTAAATCGACGAGAGCGGCCGGAAGGACAGACGCTTTCCGACACGCGCGTGGCGCCGACGATCTCCGATCGAGCGCGGGCTCAGTAACCAGAGCGGTTACGACAAGTTTACTGACGGCCGACGTGGCGGAGATGAGAACGTAAGTTACTGCGATCTAAGCGGTTACGTCGTTGGCGATGGCTTGGGCACAAACCGCACGTGACTATTGATACTGTTTCTCTTTGTACAAAATTTCGTCAGCTAAGTAGGAGGACAGGGGAAGATGAAGCTCAAATGTGGGCGTGCAACGCTTTATGAAGCGGTGCAATTTGCCGGTGCGCTTGCCTCAACCAAGATGGCGAAGCCAATCCTTCAGAACGTCAAGATGGTCGGGGAGAAGAAACAACTTGACGTCTTAGCCACCGACCTGGAGGTAGGGATTCGGTTTCGTTTGGAGAATGTCGAAATCGCGCGTCCGGGAGCCCTGGCGGTTTCGGCAAACAGGCTCTTGGGAATCCTCCGTGAGTCCCCGGACGAGCAGATGGACATTGAGGTCCAGGAGCACAAGTGCACCCTTCGCGGTGCCGACAGCACGTTCGAGATGCTTGGCGACGACCCGGCCGATTTCCCCGAGGTCCCCGAGATGATGGAATCCGCCCAGATGGAAGTGGAGCGCAGCGATTTCATCGAAATGGTGGACAAGACCGTATTCGCCGCGGCGAGCGAGAGCACCCGCTACGCGCTGAATGGTGTCTGTTTCATCTTCGCCGCCAACCATGTGGAGATGGTGGCCACGGATGGTCGTCGGCTTGCTTACATCAGGCGCAAGGCCAAGGGCGTGAGCGCTGACACGGGCAGCATCATCGTGCCGCCCAAGACGCTTCAGCACGTGAGACGCATTCTCACGGAGGAGGATAAATCCGTAGGGATGAAAGTGGATGAGAACCGTGTGCTCTTCCAGACGTCGCGTGCGCTTGTGAGTTCGGTTCTCGTTGAAGGTCACTTCCCGCCCTACAAAGAGGTGATCCCCAAGGACAGTGACAAGAAGGCGACCGTCAAACGGGAAGCGTTCCTGGGAGCCATACGTCGCGCGGCGCTGCTGACCACGGAGGAGGCCCGCTCGGTCCGGATGGATTTCACCAAGGACCTGGTCGTCCTCACGAGCGAGGCGCCGGAAGCGGGGAAGGCCGAGGTGAAGCTGGGGCTCGACTACGAGGGGGAGAAGATTTCCATCGCGTTTAATCCGACGTTTCTGACGGACGTTCTGCGCGTGATCAGTTCCGACGAGGTCGTGCTGGAGATGAAGGACGCCTCGCGCCCGGCCGTTGTTCACGACGGGGCCGATTACACGTACGTCGTGATGCCCATCAATATCCTTGGGGAGTGAAGCGACGGTGGTGGCCGACGGCATGCCGAGATCCATCTCGACGCTGCGCGATGCGGTCGCGTCGTTCATGGAGATCAGCGGGTTGAGTCGGCAGTCGCTGCAGGACCAGGTGAGCCGCGTCTGGTGCGAGCTCGTCGGCGAGGACACCGCGAAGAACACCCGCGTCAGCCGCACGATTCGCCGCGGCGTCCTCCGCGTCGAGGTGAACTCGCCGACGCTCCTGGCCGAGCTGGACGGCTTCCGCAAGGCGGACATCCTGCACGGGCTTCAGGAGAGGATCAAGCGAAAGCACATCGAGGGGATTCGTTTCAAGTTGGGTACGGGTTTCTGACAGGGAAAGAGCCGTGTCACGGAAGGACAGCCGAAGGTCGAAGCGGGGGAAGAACGGCGGTGAGCGCTACGACGCGTCGAGCATCCGGGTGCTTGGCAGCATAGACGCGGTGCGCAAGCGTCCGGCGATGTATATCGGCGATACGGGTCCCCGTGGACTGCACCACCTCGTGTGGGAGGTCGTCGACAACGCGGTGGACGAGGCGATGGCCGGTCACTGCACGGTGATCGACGTGGTGCTCAACCCCGACGGCTCGGTGACGGTGAGGGACAACGGTCGCGGCTTCCCGGTGGGCCGACACGCCGAGCAGAAAAAGCCCGCCCTGGAAGTGATCATGACCCTGCTTCACGCCGGGGGAAAGTTCGACCACCGGAGCTACAAGGTCTCGGGCGGACTTCACGGCGTCGGCGTGACGGTCGTCAACGCGTTGAGCGAGTGGCTGGAAGTGGAGAGTCGGCGTGACGGCCACGTGTACCGTCAGGACTACGAGCGTGGGGTGAAGAAGACCGAGCTCAAGCGACTGGGGAAGTCGAGGACGAGCGGGAGTCGGGTGACGTTCAAGCCGGACCCCGACGTCTTCCCGGAGGGGACGTTCAATTACGACACGCTGGCCGCCCGGCTGCGGGAGCTCTCGTTCCTGAATGCCGGGCTTCAGCTTCGCATCCGGGATGAGGAGGCGGGTCGGGAGGACACGTTCAAGGCGGCCGGCGGACTCAAGAGCTTCGTGAAATTCCTGAACGAGGAGAAGGGCGGCGTTCACCGTGACATCATTGCGTTCTCGCGCGAGGAGGACCGCATCCAGATTGACGTCGCGTTGCAGTATAACGACGGGTACAGCGAGAACGTCTACAGCTACTGCAACAACGTGAACACGATAGAAGGGGGGACGCACCTGTCGGGGTTCCGCTCGGCGCTCACGCGGACGCTGAACACGTACGCACGGAAGGTGGGGCTCTTAAAGGGCGCGACGGTCCCCACGGGCGACGACCTGCGCGAGGGACTCACCGCGGTCGTGAGCGTGCGCGTTCCCGAGCCGCAGTTCGAGGGTCAAACGAAGACGAAGTTGGGAAACTCCGAGGTGCAGGGGATCGTCGAATCGACGACGAACACGTGTTTGAGCACGTATTTCGAGGAGCATCCGTCCACCGCTCGGGCCATCGCAAGGAAGGGCATCCAGGCCGCACTCGCCCGCGAGGCCGCCCGCAAGGCCAGGGAGTTGACCCGACGAAAAGGGGCACTCTCCAGCGGCAACCTCCCCACCAAGCTCGCCGACTGCACCAGCCGTGACATGGCGAGCACCGAGCTTTACCTCGTTGAGGGCGAATCCGCCGGCGGCAGCGCCAAGCAGGGACGGGACCGGATGTTCCAGGCCATCCTCCCGCTTCGCGGGAAGATCCTCAACGTCGAGAAGGTTCGCGATGACAAGATGCTGAATAACGACGAGATCCGCACGCTCGTCTCGGCCATCGGGACCGGCATCGGCAAGGAAGAGTTCGAGGCCGACAAGTGTCGCTACGGGAAGATTGTCATCATGACCGACGCCGACGTGGACGGCAGCCACATCCGGATTCTCCTTCTGACGTTCTTCTTCCGTCACATGCGTGCACTCGTCGAGCGGGGCGTGATCCACTGTGCACAGCCCCCGCTTTACCGTGTGGTCCGGAAGAAGAAGGTCAGCTACTACATCAGCGAGGGCCAGATGAAGACCGACGTGCTCAATCTGGGTGTGGAGGGGAGCGAGCTGGTCGTCAAGGGGAAGACGGGGACGCTCGGCAACAAGCCGCTGCGCGAGCTTCTGGACGTGTTGGTGCAGATCGAGGAGCGCGAGCGGGTCGTCAACCGGCTCGGGATGTCCCTGGGGGAGTTCCTGGCACTTCGCGACAAGAAGCGTCGGCTGCCGATGTTCCGGGTGTTCGTCGAGGACGAGGGACGGTACTTCTATTCGCAGGACGAGCTCGACGGGTTCATCCGGGCGGAGGAGAAACGGACGGGATCGGAGTTGGAGGTGGTCGGCGAAGACGAGCAGGCGGAGAACGGTGCCGAGCCCGCCGAGCGTCTGGAGGTCCGTGAAATCCATGTCAGCAGGGAGTTGAGTAGCCTGACCAGGCGGCTCGGGAAAATCGGACTGAAGCTGGAGCAGTTCTGTGAGCCGACGACGGGAGCGACCGCGAAGCCCGCGTTCATCCTGAGAAGCGACGGTGCCGAGCGCCCGGTGCAGTCGCTGTCGGGTGTGCTGCGGGCGGTTCGGGAAATCGGCGAGAGGGGACTCGACATCCAGCGCTACAAGGGACTCGGCGAGATGAACGCCGAGCAGTTGTGGGAGACGACCATGGACCCGGCTCGCCGCACCATGCTCAGGGTGAAGCTCGAGGACGCGGCGAGCGCCGACAAGATGTTTACGATCCTCATGGGCACCAACGTCGAGCCGCGACGGAAGTTCATCGAGGACCACGCACTGGAAGTGCGATTCCTGGACATCTGAGCCAACACGGGGTTTCGGCCGAACATGAGCGAAGCACAGCGCACGGGTGAGCGTGAGGACATTCGGGACCTGAACATCGAGCAGGAGCTGAAGGACTCGTTCCTCACATATGCGGTGAGCGTGCTGATGGACCGTGCGCTCCCGGACGTGCGTGACGGGCTCAAGCCCTCCCAGCGTCGGATCCTGGTGACCATGGGTGACCTGGGGCTGACGCCCCGCGGGAAGTTCCGCAAGTGTGCCAAGATCACCGGTGACACCTTCGGCAACTACCACCCCCACGGCGCCGCCGAGGTCATCTACCCGACCCTGGTCCGCATGGCACAGGACTTTTCCTTCCGCTATCCGTTGGTGGACAAGCAGGGGAACTTCGGGTCCGTTGACGGTGACCCGCCGGCGGCGATGCGATACACCGAAGCGCGCATGCGCCCACAGGCCGTGGACATGCTCGAAGACCTCGACAAGGACACGGTCGATTTCCGTCCCAACTTCGACGAGACCACCACCGAGCCCGTGGTCCTGCCCGGGAAGTTTCCCAATCTCCTGTGCAACGGCACCGTCGGCATCGCCATCGGGATGGCCACCTCCATTCCGCCCCACAACGTCGGTGAGGTGTGTGACGCGATCATCCACGTCATCGACAGTCCGGAAGCGACCCCGGATGATTTGATGAAGTTCGTGCGGGGCCCGGACTTCCCGACGGGGGCGCAGGTCTGCGGACGCAAGGGCATCGTCGAGGCCTACCGCACGGGTCAGGGCAGGGCGATTGTCCGGGCCCAGGCACACACCGAGCAGACCCGGGCCGGGCGGCAGAACATCGTCTTCACCGAGATCCCCTATCACATCTCGAAGTCCACCATCAAGGAGCGGATCGCGATGCTCGTCAACAGGGGGAAGATCACCGGCATCTCGGATTTGCGTGATGAGAGCGACCGCGAGGGCATTCGGCTCGTCGTGGAGCTGAAGCGGGCCGAGGACCCGAACGTCGTCTTGAACCAGCTCTACAAGCACACGCCGCTTCAGGATACCTTCAGGATCAACCTCCTGGCCATCGACGAGGGGCGACCGGTGACGTTGAACCTGAAGCAGTTGATCGCCGCGTTCATCCGACACCGCTTCGAAGTGATCGTCCGTCGGACGCAGTTTCTCCTCGCACGTGCCGAGGCCCGCGCACACATCGTCGAGGGACTCCTCATCGCGCTCGACAAGATCGACCAGGTCATCGAGACGATCAGGAAGAGCCGTGACGTCGATACCGCACGCCGCAAACTCGTCACCCGCTTCAAGCTCACCGAACTTCAGGCCAACGCCATCCTCGCCATGCAGCTCCAGAGACTCACCGGGCTCGAGCGGAAGAGGGTTGAGGAGGAGTACAAGGCCCTCCAGGAAAAGATCAAGTACTACCGTGACGTGCTCGCCCACGACACCATGGTGTACGACATCATCCGTGAGGACATGAAGGAGGTGAAGGCCCGGTACGGCGACGGGAGGCGCACCGAGATCACCAGCGAGGTCGAGGCGTTCGACATGGAGGACCTGATCGCCGAGGAAGACGTGGCGGTGACGATTTCACACCAGGGGTACGTCAAGCGGATGACGCTGAGCCGGTATCGCAAGCAGGGCCGCGGCGGGAAGGGGATCATCGGCTCGGACACCAAGGAGGGGGACTTCATCGAGCGGCTGCTGATCGCCAGCACGCACGATTACTTCCTGTTTTTCACCGACGTGGGGAAGGTGCACTGGCTGAAGGTGTACGACATCCCGCAGCTCGGGCGTCAGTCGAAGGGACGCGCCATCGTGAATCTGCTGCAGCTCGGGCGCGGGGAGAACATCACCGCGATGATTCCCGTCCGCAGTTTCGACGAGGGATATCTGGTGATGGCCACCGCGAAGGGCACGGTGAAGAAGACGGTGCTCAGCGGGTTCGGGCACCCCAAGCGGGGCGGCATCATTGCCTGCGGGCTCAGGAAGGGAGACCGCCTGGTGGGGGTGCGTCGAAGCTTCGGTGAGCAGGATATCGTCCTCTGCTCCGAGAAGGGCAAGGCCGTTCGCTTTGCGGAAAGCGACGTGCGGTCCATGGGGCGTCCGGCCGCGGGCGTTCGCGGCATCAAACTCGCCAAGGGCGACCAGGTGGTGGACCTCGTCATCGTTTCGGAGAACACCACGCTGTTGACCGCGTGTGAGCACGGCTACGGGAAGCGCACGAGCTTCGACGACTACCCGCGACATCGCCGTGGCGGTCAGGGCGTCATCAACATCAAGACGAGCAGACGCAACGGCCGGGTGGTCGCCGTCCGCGACGTCCACGAGACGGACGACCTCATGATGGTCACCGCCAGCGGCAAGATCGTCCGCACCGCAGTCGCCTCCATTTCGGTCATCGGACGCTCCACACAGGGGGTCCGGCTCATCCGTCTCGGCCGGGAGGACCGGCTCGTCTCGGTTGCCTCGGTCGTCAAGGAGGAGAGCGTCGAAGGCGAGTCCGCAAGCGCCGCCGGGTCGGGTGACGAATGAAGCGTGTGCTGGTCGTGGGCCATCGCGGGATGCTGGGCTCGGCGTTGATGGAGCTGCTGGGTGCGGCCGATTCGGGCGCGGAGCTGCACGGGGCCGACCTTCCCGAGATCGATATCACCGACCCCAGAAGCCTGACCCGCGTCCTCGACGAATGCCAGCCGAAGCTTGTCATCAACTGTGCGGCCTTCACGCGGGTGGATGACGCCGAGACCCATGTTGATGAGGCCATGCGCGTGAACGGCGAGGGTGCGGGGAACGTGGCCTCGGCCGCGGCGGCGCACGGCGCCAGGGTCGTCCACGTCTCGACGGACTTCGTCTTCGACGGCCGGAAGGAAGACCCCTACGTGGAGAGCGATACGCCGCGACCGCTGAGCGTTTACGGCAGCTCGAAACTCGAAGGCGAGCGTCGCGTTGCCGCCGTCTCGGAAGAGCACCTGATCGTCCGCACCTCGTGGCTCTACGGACCCGGCGGACGCAATTTCGTCACCACCATACTCGAGCTGGCCGGGAAGCAGGACGAGCTGCGGGTCGTGGACGATCAGCACGGTTGTCCGACGTATACGCGGGATCTGGCCCGGGCGATCTGGGCGCTGTGCCAAGCGGAGGCGCGCGATATCGTGCATGCAGCGGGACGCGGGTCGTGTTCGTGGTACGAATTCGCCTGTGAGATCGTTAGACTCTCGGCGTTTGATGCGGAGGTGCGACCGGTTACGAGCGATGAGTTCAAGCGGCCGGCCGAACGCCCGGCGAACTCCGTGCTTGACACGTCGCGACTGCGCGAGCTCACCGGATTTCGATTCCCACACTGGACCGAGAGCCTGGCGGACTACTGGGATGCCCTCTCCCTCTCAGGGAGAGGGTCGGGGTGAGGGTGGGGGGGACGTCGAATCCTTTTGCCCCGACCTTCTCCCTCAACGGGGGAGGGAAGGGAACGGTCATTAGGAGCGAGTCATGAAACGCGCACTGGTTACAGGTATCACGGGACAGGACGGCTCGTACCTTGCCGATCTGTTGTTGGAGAAGGGGTACGAGGTGCACGGGATGGTGAGGCGCTCGAGCACCGAGAGCTTCGAGCGTATCGACCACATCCGCGACCGCGTCGTCTTCCACCAGGCCGACCTTCTGGACCAGCACTCGATCATCGAGGCCGTGCAGGGGGCCCAGCCGGACGAGCTCTATAACCTCGCGGCACAGTCCTTTGTGCCCACCTCGTGGAAGCAGCCGGTGCTGACGGGCGAGTTCACCGCACTCGGCGTGACGCGCATGCTCGAAGCCGTCCGGCTCCTGAACAAGGACATCCGCTTCTACCAGGCGTCTTCCTCCGAGATGTTCGGGAAGGCCCGCGAGGTCCCGCAGAACGAACTGACCCCTTTTCACCCGCGAAGCCCCTACGGGTGTGCCAAGGCCTACGGACACTACATCACCGTCAACTGCCGTGAGAGCTACGGCATCTACGCCGTCAGCGGGATCCTGTTCAATCACGAGTCGCCGAGGCGCGGGAAGGAATTCGTCACGCGGAAGATCACCTACGGCGCCGCACGCATCAAGCACGGACTGGACAAGGAACTCCGGCTCGGGAACCTCGACGCCCAGCGCGACTGGGGATACGCCGACGACTACGTCCAGGCCATGTGGTTGATGCTCCAGCAGGATGAACCCGAGGACTACGTCATCTCCTCGGGTGCCACCCACTCGGTCGGGGAGTTCGTCGAGCTGGCGTTCAAGCACGCCGGACTCGACTGGAAGGAATATGTGGTCGTTGATCCGCAGCTTGTCCGTCCTGCGGAGGTGGACCTGCTGCTGGGCGACTCCACCAAGGCGAGACAGAAGCTCGGCTGGGAACCGACCGTCGATTTTGAGCACCTGGTGAAGCTCATGGTCGATGCCGACCTCGAATGCGTCGCGAAGGAGATCAGGAACAGCGCAGACTGAGTCCCTTCGGTCGGCGGCTCGGGAGAAGCGCGAGGGCTATTCAGATCGTGGGGTGGTGAGTCTCCCGACCCGCCACCTGTCGGTTGTTTTCGGGGAGTTCTTGAGTGCGCGTGTTGGTGACGGGGGCGGCTGGTTTTGTGGGTACGCACCTCGTGCGGCTTTTGCGCGGGGAAGGTCATGAGGTGCATGCCGTCGCACTTCCGCAGGAACGCCTCGCCCGCGACCTCACGGACGTGCCGAAGCACGATTGCGACGTGACCGACGCCGCGACGCTCGAGCGGGTGTTTCGCGAGACGGCGCCGACGTGGATTTTTCACCTCGCGGCGATCAGCCGGGCACAGGCCTGTCTGGACGACCCGGCGCTCGCTTGGGACGTGAACTTCCTCGGAACGCACGACGTCTATCGCGTGGCCGCCGAGGTTGTGCCGGAGGTGCGGGTCCTCTTTGTCAGCTCGGCCGTCGTCTACGGCCGACCGGCGGAGGAGGATCTCCCGCTGACCGAGGAGGCACCGCTGAGGCCCGGGGACGTCTACGCGGCGACCAAACTTGCCGGGGATTTGCTCGGGGCGGAATTTGCCCTGAGCGGTCGCTTGGCGGTGATCCGCGTGCGCCCTTTCAACCACGTTGGTCCGGGACAGGACAAGGGGTTCGTTGCGCCCGATTTCGCCGCACAGATCGCACGCATCGAGGCGGGCCTTCAAGAGCCGAAGCTGCAGGTTGGGGACCTCACCCCCGCGCGGGATTTCACCGACGTCCGCGACGTCGTCCGGGCCTACCTGCTGCTCATGGAGAAGGGCGAGGTCGGCGCGGTCTATAACGTCTGCTCCGAGACCGCCCGCACCGTCCAGGAGGTGTTGGACGGGATGCTCGCGCTTTCCAAGGCGGGTGTGAAGATTGAGGTCTCGTCGCGCCGCACGCGACGAGGTCAGCCCGAGCGCGTCTTCGGCTGTGCCGAAGCCCTCCACGCCGCCACGGGCTGGACCCCCCGGATCCCCTGGGAGCAGACGCTCCGCGATGTCCTCGACGACTGGCGCACCCGCACCGCTTCCGTCCTCCCCTGAACCGTGCTCCCACCGCGAGTGTAGACAGTGTGCCACGGCCCCGATGCATCGGGGCCGTGCCTGGTTGTGCCCTTGCGAATCCCGCTTGAAGATTCCGACGAAGTTGCTATGCTGAAGCCGAACGGACCTCTGTGACTCCGAGGGGACCGGATGGACCATTTCAACTGGCGCGACCTGGAACTCTTCTGCGAGGACGTGAAGCTGGCGGATG
>Ga0111220_1013_pt1 | contig 13049 bp, 12 predicted proteins | sample DeeMarSWOR152_54_FD_80384 | JGI IMG/M metagenome (GOLD analysis project Ga0111220, IMG submission 80384) | Planctomycetes bacterium DG_58
CGTGATGCCGACCCATGCCGCCCGTGCGAACGGGTCGCGGTGGGGCGTGCGCTCCCCGGTGAGATAGGGAAGCCAGTAGAGCCCTTCGGACCCCGCAGGCGCTTTTGCCGCTTCGGCTGTGAGCACCTCGTAGGGGTCACATCTGCGTCTTCGAGCGATGCGTTTCTCCTCGACGGCGAGGTGATTTCGGAACCACTGGAAGCCTCCCCCGGCACTCATCACCACACCCATCACGTGCCACTTGCCCGGGACGGCATGACAGAAGGTCTGCACCCCGCCTTCGGGGTTGGTAACCGGTTTTTCGGTAAAGGCGAAGACGACGCCCGAGGTCCCCAAGGTGGCGCTGACGATGCCCGGCCTCACGATGCCGTTTCCCACGCCTCCGGAGGCCTGGTCGCCCCCGCCGCCGACCACCGGCGTGCCCTCGACCAGTCCCGCTGCCTTTGCCGCCCGTGCGGAAATACGTGCACTCGCCACAGGCGATTCGTACACCTCGGCCAGCCACGACGGGTCGATGTCCAGCTCCTCCAGCACCGTCCTGGACCATTTCCGTCTGCGGACGTCCAAGAGCAGCATCCCGGAGGCATCGCTCACCTCGGTGGCTTTTGCACCGGTGAGGCGGAACCGGACGTAGTCCTTGGGCAGCAGGACCGACGCGATTTTTGCGTAAACCTTCGGCTCGTGATTTCTCACCCAGAGGATCCGCGTTGCGGTGAAGCTGACGAGTGCCGGGTTGGCAAGCAGTCGGATGATGCGCTTCGGTCCGATGATGCGCATGATCTCGTCACATTCGGCCGCCGAGCGCTGGTCGTTCCAGAGGATCGCGGGACGCAGGACCCGGTCTTTCGCATCCAACAGCACCGCACCGTGCATCTGACCGGAAAGTCCGACTCCCGCCACGTCCTTCCCGTGGACGCCGCTGTCCTTCAGCAGTCGGCGAACGGTCTTCACCGTCGCGGTCCACCAGAGCTCGGGGTCCTGCTCACTCCAGCCCGGCCGCGGGGTGCTCACGGGATATTCCGCCGTCGCCGTCGCGAGAATCTTTCCCCTGAAGTCGCAGATGACACTCTTGGTGCCGGAGGTCCCGATGTCAATCCCGACGAGATGTTTCATTCGCTGCTCCCTGTCCTATTCAGGATGTTCTTCCCTCGGATTGAACTTCGCAATGAACCGGACGGCCCGGCTGCCTCCCAGGACACAGATGGCGGTCGCCATGGCGTCACAGGTCATCCCATCGGGTCCCACCACCACACACACCCCGACCGACCCCACACAGCTCCCGGACCTCGGATCGACGATGTCGCTGACGATCGTGTTCCCTAAGAACTTGTATCCGGTGTAGAATCCCTTCATGGCAACCGCCGGGCGGTCGGCGTCAAAGGTATATTTCAGCTTGCGCTCCTGGGCCGATGCGGGGATGCCGATAATGAACGGCTCGCCGTCCGGGGACCCCAGTAGATACTGCGTGTCGCCCGTTCGAATGAAGCCCTTGCGCATGCCCTGTCGTCTCAGTTCGTACGCGGCCTGATCGAGACAGAACCCACGGATGATGTCGTGCAGCCCAACGATCACCCCTTTCTTGGCGAGTCGGACGGTCCTCGTCTCGTCGTCGATCCTGACGCCATGCCAGTCCACAAGTGCACGGACTTCCCGCATCTTGTTCGAGGGCGGGGCCTGGTCGTAAGCCGCGTAATGCTGCCACATCCACCTGAGTGGACTGCTGGTGACGTCGAAGGCGCCGTCCGACAGCAGCGACACCTGTCTGGCCCGCTTCAGGATGAAATAAAGCTCGTCGGAAAGTTTGACAGGTTTGTCGAACGCCTCCTTGTTGATCTTGGAGAGTTCGCTGTCTTTGCGGTCGAGACTGAGGCGTGTCTCGATTTCGCCGATGCGTCGAAACGCCTCCCGCGCCGCGAACCGGGCGAACGTCTTGTCCTTGTGATAGACGCCCATGTGAAAGTCGAAATCCATCAGCTTCCGCGTCTCCTCGTAGTCCGGCTTGGGAGGAGCGGGAAACTCGCCGCGGGCGTCAATGGCATTGGGAAAACCCGTCGTGCGGACAATGACGTTGTGATGCGTAAGGAGGAAGCCGTCGTATCTGCCTTCGGGGATCTCGAGGGGCAGCCCCACCCCCGGGCCCGAGAGGAGCGTGCCCACTACGACCCATACGGCTGCAATCCCAAGCAGCAGCAGGACGCCCACAATGATCCACTGTTTCATGATATCCTCCCGCGTCTGAGTCAACTGGAAGCTGCCAGGCTTGCTTCCTGGTCGGTCCTATTTCTTCCGGCTGGAAGACCTCGACCGTTTTCGTGTGCTCCTGCGCGACTTGGTCCGCTTTGTCCTTGCGCCTTTTTTCTTCTTTCCGTCGCGAGCGACCCTCGTCCGGGCCTGCTCCAGCACGGCAAGGTACGGGAGATTCCGGTAGCGCTGGGCATAGTCGAGTCCGTAGCCGACCACGAACTCCCGGGCCTTGACCTCAAAACCGCAAAATTCCACCGGAACGTCGATCTTCCGCTTGCGTTTCTTTCTCAGGAACACGCACGTTGCCAGGCTCTCGGGCTCTTCCCTGCGGACGAGCTCCAGCACCCCCGCGAGCGTGGCGCCGGTGTCCAGGATGTCGTCCACCACCAAGACGTGTCGGCCGCGAACGTCGCTCGCCAGATAGGTCGAGAGCACCGCATCCCCGGCAGGAACGGTCCCGTCAAAATAGCTTGCGACCTCGAGAATGTCCACCCGGACGGGAATTTCGAGCCGTCTGACCAGGTCGGCCGTGAAGAAGAGACTTCCCTTGAGCACCGCGACGACGGTCAGCTCACGGTCCGCGTACCGTTTCTGGATTTCCCGGGCCAGCTCGTCCAGCCGTGCTTCGATCTGGTCCTTCGTGAAAAGAACCTTTCCGATCCTGGTCCTTCCTTTGCCCACTTTCTGAGCGTCCCCTGTGGAAGTCAATAAGGCACCCGTCCGCGTGCGGGATCGAGCTTCGACGGCACTTCGTATTCGGTGACGTCCGTCACGGCGTCGGCCGCCACACGGATGCCGCCCAGACGTTTCTCGAACATCCACCGGTAGGTGCGCAGCTTCCGTATCGGCACACGCTGACGGACGATGACGGTGTACTTCTCCTTGTTCCACCCGCCGTAGTACTTCTGAAAATGGAATATCTCGACCCGCCAGAAGGCCGTCGGTTCCTTTGCGGGAAGCGTGGTGGGTCTGTCACGGAGTTTCTCGACAAGCACGCGTGCACGGTCTCCCGTGCCGTCGAGGTCGAGCACGCGCTTCTTGTTCTCGAAGATCTTCAGCTTATCGACCCAGTCGATGAGCCACTTCCGGTCCTTCTCGGTCAACTCCGGGGGAACGGGAACGATGCGGATCTCTCCGACCTTGTGCTTCTGAACGTCCACGACGATGACCAGATCGAAGTCGCGCGGAAGCTGATCGCGCACACGCACCAGCGAGATAAGTCCCAGGAGCATGTCACTCACCTGCGGACGCTCGTCATCCTTGAGAGGCACCTTGACCGACGCCTCGCTGCCGTCGGGGTCGAACCGGTCCTTCCCCAGGTAGACCTCCCTCATTTTGGTCTGACGTACGCGTGCGCAGAGCCACTCAACCGTCGGCGTCTTTCCCGCGCGGTCTTTGACGAGCCCGGCCAGGAAGCCCGCGATGGTGGTGATTTCGCCCTTGTCGAGTTCCGACGGCTCAAGCGTCATCGACTGACGCTTGGGACCAGCCTGATCGACCTTAAGGTTCACGCCCTCGATGCGCCCGACGCTCGTCTCGAGGATGATGTCGTAGGTGCCGCGCGGGAGGTTCTTGAAATGATACTTCCCGCTCTGCCGGTCTACGTCGGCGGCGAAGGTCTTCTTGGTTTCGCGATCGATCGCGCGCGCCGAGAGGACCCGGTCAGCGGGCTTGAGCGTTCCCGCGATCTCACCGGCCCTGGCACACGCGGCGAGCAGAAGAAGGGCCGGAAGGGCCAACGCCAGGCAGCCCGTCGGGGGCACACGCGACTCAGTGGGCTTCGAGGGCGTCATTTTCCCTCCCCGGGGTCCTGCGCCTCGGCGGCGGCTCGGAAAGCACCCTGATGATGTCGCAGATAAGGAAATGAATCATCCTCAGAACATTCATCGTGTTCATGTACGCGGCGGTCGAGTCTTCGGAGCCGTGCACCCCTGCGGACACCCGAGCGAACTGCCGGTCGAACAGCCGCATCCGCTGGATGTCAATCTCCCGACCCCGCCGCAGCACCTCCGCACGAAGCGCCTCCGAGGTGTCCTTCCCCTTCACCGCCTGCTCGAGACGCTCGAAATCCCCGTCCACCAGACACAGAACGCCGTCGAGTTCCTGCTTCTCGGCGTCCACGAATTCGACGTTGTCGCGTGATTTCTGCCACCCGAGGTGTGTCAGCTCGCGTGTGGCCAAATCGGCGATGGCCTCGAGGTCCTTTATAATGTACAGCAGTTTGGACTTCACTTCAAGGGCGTCGCGGGTAAGTTCCGAAGGTTTCAACCTCGCCAGGTATTCCGACAGGACCTCATCCACCACGTCCACCTTCTCATCGTCCTGCTCCAGACGTTCGAGTTCACGGTCATTGTTGTCCATGACGGCTCGTACGGCACGCGCGACGAGGTTGCGGGCGACTTCCGCCATCCGCACGACCTCCTTGTGTGCCTGGGTGAGGGCCACTTCGGGTGCAGGTTCGGTTTCAAAGGTGATGTACTGGAGGGCGCCTCGGGGGATGGCCTGCGGCCGTCCCACGATCCTTTTCACCAGGGCCGCCAGCAGCGAGACAAACGGTATGACGAGGAGTGCCGCGACCAGACTGGTAAAGAGATGCACGTTGGCCACGCCCCGGCGTGCGACGCCCAACGTGCTCGTCTCAAGGCCCATGTGCGTCGTCAGCCAGGTGATGAGGTTCGCTGTGGGGCCGACCAGCGGCAGGAACAGTGCCGCCGTGACCAGCCGGATCGTGAAGTCAGCCACGGCCACCTGCTTGCCCTTCCTGCTGCCCGTGGCAGAGGCGATGAACGTGGTTACGCTGGTGCCCACGGCCGCCCCAAGCACCACCGGAACGAGATGGACCAACTCCACCCCGCTTGAGGCGAGCACCATCGCAATACCCACCGTTGCCGTGCTGCGGACCAGCATGCTCAGCACCACGCCCACCCCAAACCCCAGCATCCGGTAATCCAGCCAGGAGGTAACCAACCGAACCGCCTCCGTTGCGGTCGTCCCGACGCCCTGACTCATCAGGTCGAGCCCAAGGAACACCAGTGCCAGTCCTATCAGAGCGACTCCCACAGCTTTCCCGCGACGGTAACGTGTCACGAGGTTCACCACGTAGCCGACGATGAGGATCATCAGGGCATACGTGGACACCTTGAAGGCGATGACCTGCAGGAAGAGCGCCGTGCCGATGGTGGCTCCCAGAATGACCACCACCGCCTGTTCGAGGGAGAGCAGTCCGGCATTGGTCAGTTCGACCAACATCACGGAGACCGCAGAGGAAGAACTCAAGAGGAAGGTAAGGGTAAGGCCGGCGAGGACGCCGGTGCTCCGGCGACTGGTGAGAACCGAGAGCACGGCTTTCAGACGACCGCCGGCCGCCTCGCGCAAGCCGTTACTCGTCAGTCTCACCCCATACAGAAAAAGAGCCAGACCGCCTGCGACATAGGAGATGAGAGGAAGCATCCGCAGACCCGAAACTCGAAAGTCACAACTCGAAAGTCGAAAGCGGGAGCCCGCCGGTCAGCCACGCATTCAGAAGCGATCGACAAGCGCCCTGGGACACGACCGGGTCCCGACGGCCACTGCTGAGATCCGACTTGCGAGTTTCGAGTTTCGAGTTGCGAGTGTTTCAACCCAATCGACTGCTGATGACGAACCGGAACAGGGCGTCCTGGGCATCACTGGTGATTTCCCTGAAGGCGAGTCCGAGTGAGCACTGGTTCTGTTCCTCGTCGATGGCCTCCAGCCAGGCGACGCGTGCGAGTGCTTCCACGGGGTTGGTCTCGCCCGGGAGGAAGATGCGCACCCCGACGATGACCTTCTGCATCAGGAGCTCCGTGATCAGCTCGCTGCGGGGCATCGGACCCACCAGAAGGATTCCGCCGGCACCGATGTTCTCCGTTTCACCGTCGATGTAATCATCCGGCACCGTCACCTCAGGGCTCTCCGAGATCAGTCGAAACTTCACCGGTACCGCCACACCCACCCGCACGAATTCCCGCTTCTCTGATTCATAGAAAAATGCCATCCGAGATTCCCCTTCCGTCGCCATGTCGGGATTCGAATTCCCCACAGCTCTCGGGCAAGGCACCGCACCGTCATTAGACCTCGGGCGTGCACTGCGGTCAAGTGAAAAACCCTTTTCCGGGCGTCGCGAGGTGCGCCAAGTGATCGAGAAAAAGGGGTCAGGACCCTTTTGCCTGTAGGCCCGGAAGGTGCTTCGCACAAAAGGGTCCTGACCCCTTTTTCTCACCCGCCGTCGGGAGGACCGACCGGGGAAATCGCAGTCCCGGCGAGACGGGACGAGGCCTTGAAAAGGACGCCGGACGCGGTATAATGATGCGAAACTCGTACCTCGTTCCTTCTGGGGGGCGTTCCGATGAAAAGAGTCGTTTGCATCGTGGTGGTGACGATGCTCCTGGCGGGCACGACCACAGCCGCCGACGAAGAGGAGGACTGGCTGACCAAAATGGAGGAGAAGCTGGCCAGACCGGTGAGCTTCAACTTCCGGGAATCCACCCTCACCGACGCGCTCAGTTTCTTCCGCACGTTCGCGGAGCTGAACATCATCCTCGACAGCAAGTCGGCGGAGATGTCCGAGAAGCGCTTCACCCTCAAGCTCGACAAGGTGCGTCTCGAAAGCGGCATCGCCTGGACGGCGAGACTGATGGGACTGGATTACGCCGTGAGAGACGAGGCGGTGTATCTCGCGCGTCGGGAGGACATGCCCGTGGACTGGCGCGGACAGATGCAGGAACGCTACCGCAAGAAGGTCGCCAGCGGACAGGAATCCTGGCTCGCGGACATCGAGGCACGACTCGGACGCACCATCCAGGTCGAGTTTCGCAACGACCATCTCCCCGCTGTCCTCGAATACCTCGTTACCGAGAGCGGTCTGAACATCGTCCTGGACTACCACCTCCTGGACAAGACCAAGCCCATACGACTCCAGGGGAAGATGACCGTGCGGAACGCGTTGAAGTGGGTGACGAGGCTCGCACGGGTCCGATACGTCATCCGGGACGAGGTGATCTACGTCGCCAATCAGGAAGGACTTCGGGCACTGCGACTCGAAACGGGCGAGTCCCCTCTTCCCATCCTCTTCAGACGCCCCGTCACGTTCCACTTCCGCAACACACCCATCCGTGACGCCCTTGCCAGACTGGGCCGGTACGCCCAGGTCAAGATCGACCTCCAGGGACTCGGAACCGATGAAGACCTGCCGGTCACCATCACAGGGGAAGGCGTCGAAGTCAGTCGCGCGGTGCGGATGGTAATGGACCGGACGGGCCGGGACTGTGCCATCTCTCACAGCGGCAGCGTCATTGTCGTCAAGATCCTTCCGAAGCGTCCGCCCAAGAAGGCCGGGGAACCGAAAGCGGGAAGCAAACAGAGCACACCATGAAGACACGGTGCCTGGTCCTCGTGCTGGCGGGATGCTTCGCTTTCGGTGGAGGAGCGCCGACGGAGGGGGGGCCGAGTTCGCAGCCACAAGACCACACGTCCGCCACCCAAAGGGCCCTCCTCAATCGGAAGTTCAGCATCAACCTCAAGGGCGTCCCGTTCCACGACGCCCTGGAAATGCTCGCCGCTCAAGCAGGTGTGGACCTAGCCCTCGACGGCCGCATCACCGCCGAGACCCTTCGGCGACCCCTCACCTTGAAGCTCAGCAAGAGCTCGGTTTATGCCGTGCTCCACTGGATCTTCCGGAAGCACAACCTGGCCTGGGCGGTTGACGGCAGGACGATCGTGGTGGCCTCCCCCCAGTTCATGGACGCCGGCGTGAGAAACCGACACATCGAGTTCGTCCGGCAGACCGAGAAGACGTGGAAGCAGCGGGTCCTGCCGAAGCTGGAAGCCACGCGCATGTCCGTGCACGTGAGCAGCGTCCCCCTGGCGCCCCTCCTCACGGTGGTCGCGGAGCGGGCCGAGCTGAACCTGGTGTGGGAAACGGATCCCGAAACGCACCGAACCCGACGGGCTACCCTCCAGATCGCCGACGCCACGGTCCGCGAGATACTCGACAAACTCCTCACCCCCGCGGGACTTGCCTGGTCACTCGAAGCCGAAGCTGTGGTGGTGTCGTCGGGCCGGTAATGGCCCCCTCCTCGTCGGACGCTCCGAATCTGGGTCCGGGAGGGATGGGAATGAAGCCACTGTTGTTATCCATTGTGCTGGTCGTGGCGGCTGGCTGTGTCAACAGTCCAAGCGTTCGCGACGACGCCCATCCGCAGGTGCGGATCGGCATGGCCCGGTCCGACGTGCTTCGCATCCTGGGACCGCCCGACTACAAGTGGGACACCGTAAGGCGGGACATGCTCGGCATGGGCGAACCGCCCTGGTGGCGCACCGAACTCGCGGTCGGCGACAAGGTGGCAACCTGGCAGTACAACACCAGCCGGGGAACAGACCATATATACTTCCTCAAGGGTTCCAACAACGTCGGGCACACACGATTCATACGCAAGGGAGTATTCTTCCAGCACATCACCCGACCCGGCACACGGTGAGCGGCTCGGGGCAGACACGTAGGTCTTACTTCTTGTATACGTCTTCGGGATCGAAGACTTTCTCCGCAATGATGCGGGCGCCGCCCTCGGCGTCGAGTTCGCGGAAGAAGCAACTGCGGTATCCGAGGTGACAGGCGCCCCCGACCTGCTCGACCCGCAAAAGCAGCACATCCCCGTCACAGTCCACCCGGACGGACCGGACGAGCTGGACGTGTCCGGACCGCTCCCCTTTCATCCACAGCTTCTTTCGCGACCGGCTGTAGAAGGTGGCCCGACCCGTTTCGAGCGTCTTCCTGAGGGCCTCTTCGTTCATCCAGGCCACCATCAGGACCTCACCGCTCTCGTCGTCCTGCACGACGGTCGTGATGAGTCCCTGCTCGTCGTATTTCAGCTCCAGGCGTTCGGTCACGTTCTCTCCTCCCACAACGGGGCAGGCATCGCAATATCACGCGCCATCCGGGGCGACAATGCTCAAGAAAAGTCGGACAAATGTCAAGAAAAAGGTTGCAAAGACGGTGCTCAACTGGCACTAATGATGAAGGTGGGTGCCCCGGGTGCGCCGTCTGGTCAAGTCGGTCAGGCGGCGACTATCGTCTGTGGGTCCAAGGAAAAAGGAGGGACATCTGATGAAGCTGTGGAGGAGGGTGGTCACGCTCATGCTGACGGTCGGGTTCTGTGCCGTGGTCCTGTGGGCCGCCGAGACCAAACAGGAGCTCACCCGGAGACTCTGGCCGAGAGATCACATCATGAAGGTCCTCAAGACCGTCGAGAAGCAGAAAGCCGACGGCCTTATCTCGGAGAAGATGTACCAGCGCAAGAAACGGATGCTTGAGGAGCGACTGGCGGGGACGTTTCAGCCGACGGCCCTCTCGGCCACGAACCCGCCGCTGAACCTGGTGCAGAACGCGAGCTTCGAGGACTACAACCCGAACACGCGACGGAACATGTCGCGCTGGGACTGGTGGGGCGGCTGGGCCTGGCCCACGACGGCCGAGTACGAGAACTACTGGGAGGACCGGCCCGAGTACGTGAAGGCGGGCAAATATTCCGCACGGTTCAAGTGCACCGGCAAGCCCGCACGCACCGGCATCAACCAGGGCGTCCCCACCATCGAAGGCGCCACCGGATACGAACTCACCATCTGGGCCAAGGGCGAGGGCAACAACATGCTGCACGTCGCGTTCGAATCGGGGGCCCGGGGAAGCTTCATGGAGAAGATCGGTCCTGAGTGGCGGAAGATCACGGTGACGGGCAAGCCCGATGCCGGCGCGAAGAAATTCAACCTGTACATCTACGCCCGCGGCGGCGGGACCCTCTGGATCGACGACGCGCGACTTCTGCCCCTCGGCGTGAAGATCGAGGACTGAACCCACGGCCCAAACAAGGAGTCTTCCGATGAAACGCTTCATTCCGGTTTTTCTCGTCCTCGTGCTCGGCGCCGCGGCGTGGTCGGCCGACGTCGACGTCGTCATCACCGACTACACCGGCAAACAGGTGGTCGGACAGGAGACGGTCCTCGGCAAGGAGAAGACCAACGCCGTGTCGCTTTTCGCCGCGAGGGGCGAGTATGAGTGCTTCAGCTTCTGGCTTCAGCCCAAGAAGCGTCTCGCGGACGTGATGATCAAGGGGGGTGCGCTGGTGGGTCCGGCGGGGGCCATCCCGGCGGCGAACGTCGTCGTCCGCTCCGCCGAGGGCGGCCACGGCGACAACAAGAACCTGCTCATCCTCGGCAACAGCTGGAACATGGCGGGGTGGAGCCGCGAGAACTTCTGGGTCACGATCAAGGTGCCCGATGACGCCGGGCCCGGCGTCTACAAGGGCAAGGTCATCGTCACGAGTGCCCGGGCACCCGTCGCCGAGGCCGACGTCACGCTTGAGGTGCTGCCCTTCAAGCTCGAAGAGCCCCCGTTCATGATCGGCTGGCACTACGGCTGGCCCAAGGAGAACCGCCGAACCCCGGACCTCGACGAGGCCAACCTGGAGCTGCTGCGCGTCACGCTCAGGGACATGCGCGAGCACGGCTGCACCAACGTCGGACCCCTCTACGGGTTCCACATGCCCATCACCGACGACGACACCCGCCAGATCAACCTCTTCATGACCGAATACCTGAAGGCCGGGTATACGAAGCCGGTGATGTTTGCGGCGCCCATGAACCTCAGCATCGGCGGTCTCGTCGGCTACGGTCCCATCGACAGCAAGCGCTTCCAGCAGAAGTACATCGAGGTGATGCACAAGCTCCACGCCGAGATGCAGAACCACGACATCCCCGTCATCTTCTCGATCGGCGACGAGTTCACCAACAAGGGCATCCGCGGGGTCGAATATGCCGGGAAACTGGCGAAGCTCACCTACGAGGAGCTGCCCGAGATCGTCACCACCAGCGACATGAACGGCTACATGGAGGTGATGGCGATGGCGCCCTGGATGAACTTCGCCACCTTCAACAACGGTTGGGACGGCTCCGACCACCACAACAAGGGACGTCAGCTCCTGAACGACGAATTCATCAAGGAGTTGACGTCGAAGACCGACGCCATCCCGTACTTCGTGAACACCGGCAAGGGCCGGTTCCCATTCGGGTTCTTCTTCTGGCGGATGACGAAGTACGGTGTCCGCGGCAAGGTGGAGTGGTTCTACAACCTCGAGGGAGGCGGCGGCACGCGGGGCAGCATGGTGACGCTGCGCGGCAACAGCGTCATGCCCACGGTCTACTATGAGCAGTCACGCGAGGGGATCGACGACCTCAAGTACGTCTCCATGCTCGAGAGGCTCGTCGCCGAGGCGAAAAAGCAGGGAAAGGCCCGTGCCGAGGTCCGGGCCGCCGAGGCCTACCTTGCGGGAATCGAGAAATCGATCATCCCGAACTACACCGCCTACAGCCGGGGCGGCATGAAGTGGCCCGTGGACGGACAGCGCGAGCTGGACCCCGACAAGGCCGCCACGCTCGGGTCGTTCAACGCCATCCGACGCGCCCTCGCCGATCACATCATCAAGCTGCAAAACGCGATGTAATCGCGACGCACAGCGGCAACAAGGAAAGAGGAGCCCGACTTCGGGCTCCTCTTTCTTTTCACCCACCGCTCAAGCGGTGATCTCTCACCGGTCAGCGATCTCGATAACGTTCCTGCGGATGATGAGCGTCTTCCCGTAGATGTCCGAGCCACGGAACTCCGCGGTCGTCAGGAGGCTTCCCCCGACTGCATCAACGGCAACCGAGATCACATGCTCCCGTGCCCGTGCCAGTTGCTCTTTGCTGTATCGGTACACCAGCCACCGCTGCTGATCAACGGGCACCGTGTAGTCCACGGTGGACGGACGCGGACGCACCCGGCGCACCGTCAGACGCACCGTAACGCCCGTGACGTTCTTCAGACAAACGTCACACCGGACAGAGCGCGGCCAGATCAGCACAAGCGTCACAATCAGAACGACCGCGATCGGCGGAGCAATGAACCATTTCTTCACGGCGCTTTCCGTCCTTCTGTAGGCGGTGCACGACCGGTGCGGCCTGCACAAACGCGACGACTCCAAGCGCTTTTCAGCGATTGTAGTTCCCGACGGGCATGCGTCAACGTCAAAAGCCCCGTGAGTGCAACTCGTTCCGGTCGCGGTCAAGGGACGGCCCGGCCGGACGCGCGTCTTGCTTTTCCGAGCGGATTATCGTATGCTGATTGACGATGCCGACCATCTCAAAGCGGACCGGCTGTGCCGACGATCTGACAAGGAACCGTCCTGTGACTTACGATTTCGACGTCGTCGTGGTGGGCGCGGGTCACGCCGGCTGTGAAGCGGCTCTGGCCGCTGCACGCTCCGGACTTCGCACCGCTCTTCTGACGATCCACCTGGACACCGTGGGACAGATGTCGTGCAACCCGGCTATCGGCGGACTCGCGAAAGGACAGATGGTCCGTGAGATAGACGCCCTGGGCGGGGAGATGGCCAAAGTCGCGGATGAGACCGGGATCCAGTTCCGTCTTCTCAACCGCAGCAAGGGCCCGGCGGTCCGTGCACCCCGTGCACAGTGCGACCGCAAGGGCTACCAGGTCGCCATGAAACGTCACGTGGAAGAATGCCCCGGACTGCTCCTGCGTGCGGAGATGGTCGATGGCCTGGCGGTCAAGGAGGGCCGGGTCGAGGGGGTGGTCACGGCCGGAGGCACCGTGTACGGCGCCCGCGCCGTGGTGCTCACGACGGGGACCTTCCTCAAGGGACTCATTCACATCGGCCGCCTAAAGGTCACGGGCGGACGTGCAGGCGAACCCTCCGCGATGCGTCTCTCGGACGATCTCCGCCGACTCGGCTTCA
>Ga0111220_1014_pt1 | contig 12980 bp, 9 predicted proteins | sample DeeMarSWOR152_54_FD_80384 | JGI IMG/M metagenome (GOLD analysis project Ga0111220, IMG submission 80384) | Planctomycetes bacterium DG_58
GGTGAGGAAGCTCCAGAGCAAGATCGCGGCGAAGGGGCGCGCCCTTGCCAAGGCCGAGGACGACGCCACGAAAACCACGCTCAAAGAGGAGATCACCTCCCTCAAGGCCGAGGTCGAGCAGAAGAAGGGCGAGAAGAAGCCCTACATCAAGCTCATCGGTCCCAGGAGGTTCAGCAAGCGTGCCGATGCCGACGCTTACATCGCCGCGGTTCAGAAAGCCGCCGAGAAAGCCCGGGCCAAGGCCGAAGCCAAAAAGGAAAAGACCTAAGTCCCCATCAGATCCTCACACATCCCCCAGGCCGTCCACCAACGCGGACGGCCTGGCCTCTGTACCCGCCCGGCACACGTCCTTTTTCACCACAGAGAACGCAGAGGGCACAGAGGAAGGCCCAAGGCCTAAGGTCCAAGGCCCAAGGTCTAAGGTCTAAGGTCCAGGGTCTAAGGCCCAACGCGGAAGTAACCAGACGTGAACACAGGGAGTATCTGCCGCCAACTGTTGTCACCTGCGACTTGCAACTTGCGACTTGTGACCTGTAACCTGCCACCGACTTCCTCACGCAAAGACGCCAAGCCGCAGAGAACGGCCCTGACCTGGAATAGAAGTGCCAAAGGCCGAGACTTGAGACCTGAGACTTGAGACTTGGGACTGTCTTTCCCTACAGCCTGCACTTGCAACTTGTGAGGTGGCGATGGAGAACGCAGACCTCGTCGCTCGGGTCAAGGTTATCTCGGTGGAACCGTTGGGCGGCGAGCGAGAGGCGAAGAAACAACAGAGCCTTGTCTCCATTGAGGTCCTGACGAAGGGGGTGTCGGCAAAGACACGGGCGACCGTCCTCTGGGATCAGGCATTGGCGGACGCAACCCATCCGAGAAAGAGCCCGCCTCAGGTCGGTCAGACCTACCAGGCGTGCCTTAGGAAAGGCTACGGGAAATGGGACTTTGAACCGGTGCATCCCGACTGGGCGTTTCTCCCACCCGAGGCGCCGGAAGACGAGAGCGCCCCCGCGTTCGTCGAACAAACGGTGAAGCCGGGCGATACGCTTTGGGCCCTGGCGCGACGGTATTACGGCAACCCTCAAAGATGGCGTGTTCTCCAGGTCGCGAACTTCGAGAACGACGGGGACGCCCGGGTCTATCGCCTGAAACCGGGGACAAAGCTTCGCGTTCCCACCTTCCTGATGAAAAAGAAGAAGGAGAAAGCCGACAGAGACTAGAAACTAGAAACTACAGAGACTCGAAATTTACCCGCCATCTGTTGGGCGGGCCAGAGACCAAAAGGTCGATGACGGGGTGGTAGCGGAGAGATGACGGCATCGGTTCGATCGGTTTGGAAGCGGATGGCGGTGGTTCCAGGGCACGTGGTGACGGTGCCGGCAGAGATGCGCACGACGGTGGACGCGACGCTGCGAGCCTGGGCTCATCGGTGCGGATACGCCGGACTCAGCAGGGAGCCGGAGAGGATCGTCTTCGGGAAGGGCAAGCTGGGTAAGGTGGGTATCTACCTGCAGGCGACGTTCGCCGAGGTGGACGGGCAGCTCGAGGTCGAACTGGCGGTGTATCAGAAGATGTTCGGCTGCGTCGCTGCCGTCAAGAGGCCCTGGTGGGGTTTCCCGCGGTACGCCATGAAGGACCGCGAGGCGCTCCTGTTGGCGCTGGAGTCGGCACTCCCGGAAGCAGAGGTCCGCGAGGCGAGCTGTCAGCTCCGCGGCATGCCCCACTGGCTCTTCACCCTTGTCATGTTCATTCTCATGACCGCCATCATCGCAACGGGCCACTACCTGCTTTACTGGCGCTGTTATGTAACAAAGGGGTCAGACCCCTTTGTTACTTTTCCACCGGAACGACGATGCCGCGGATGATGATGTTCTGACAGAAGACGAAGACGACGAACGTGGGGATGGCGGCAATGAGGAGGGCGGCGAAGGTGATGGCCTGGTGACCGTTGATCTGAAGCTGGTAGAGGAAGACCATGAGGGTCCACATCTTCTGGTCGGGACAGAGGATGAAGGCGAACATGAAGTTGCCGTAGGCACCGGTGAAGGCGTTCAGCGCCAGGACGGCCAAGATGGGCTTGGAGAGCATCATGCTGAACTGCCAGAACATGGTCCACTCGCCGGCGCCGTCCAACTGTGCACACTCGTAAAGCTCGCGCGGCAGCGAATCGAAAAACCCCTTCAAGAGAAAGATGCTGAACCCGTTCGCCATTCCGGGCAGCACGAGCGCCGCGTAGGTGTTCAACAGCCCTAACTGCTTCAGCAGCAGGAAGTTCGGGATCATCGTCACCGCCGCGGGAAACGCCATCGTCGCCATGCAGAAGAGCAGGATCTTATAGGTCGAGGGGAGCTTGAACCGGCTGAGGGCATACGCGGCGAGCGGGTTGACGGTGAGCGCGAGCGTGATCGCCAGGAGACAATAGACGGTGGTGTTCCAGAGGCTTCGTCCGTGGAGGACGATGTAGTCGAAGACCTGCTTGTAGTTGCAGGTGGCGAACTCGCGTCGGACGGCGGATTTGTGCCGTAGGAAATCGACGTAATCGACCTCGCGCAAGGGCATGGGGACACAGTCGATGGACCTGTATTCGGCCTCGTGCGCGCGGTTCAAGGCGGCGAGGTCGCCGGCGTATTTTTCACGGAGGAAATCGCGCCACTCCAACTCGGGACTGGTGAGGACGATGTGCTCGGCCGGGACGGTCTTGACGAACTCGGCCCAGTCCACCAGCCGGTCGGAGGCGTGCAACGTCTCGTCGGGGTAGGGGACCTCGTCGAACGAGGCGTAGGTGGTTCCGTGACGCCGGTTGAGCACGTCCAGCTTTCCGGCGTAGCGCTTCTCGAGGAACTTTGCGAAGAGGGGTCGCGCCTCCGGTTTCACGCGGATGAACTGAAGGTTCAGCTCCTCGCGGACGAACTTCTCCCAGTCCTGCCGGGTGAGCGTCTGTGCGGGAGCGGTCCGCGGCAGCGCGAGCTCACGGTAGCTTGCCCAGTCGGTGGCGTGCTTCCGGTTATATTCGTCGATCTCGCGTCCGTAGACGGCTTCGAGGTATTCCTGGACGTATTTCCCGTCGAGCGAGGGGTAGACGCGGAACCACGCCGGCTGTGCCGCTTTGAACTCGTAGAACGCATCCTCGAGCCGGGTGCCGATGAGCTGGTATCGTCGCTCGGTCAGCCACTCGGTCATGGTCCCGATGACCACCCAGCTTTCGGCCTGGGCGTCGAAGCGACGGTTGTATTCGTCGATGTCGCCCCCGGTCCTCTCCATCAGGAGTGCACGGAACTCCCGGTGCTTCCACAGTCGCATCCGATCCCCGTGTCGCGTGTAGCCCAACACATACATCCCCGGCGGAACCCGCCACCCTCGGGTGAACTCGTTCCAGTCGGCCACCCGCTTCGAGTGAACCCTCTCCGGCGCCTCGATGGTTCGGAACTCATACGCCTTCGCGCGGTTGGTCGTGTTGTAGCCGGTGATGCTGTTGTTGTATTTGCACTCGATGTGCTTGCGGTAGAGCACGGTGTCGTCGTGGACGAACGCCGGGAAGACGTCGAAGTCGTTCTTGTCCACGTCGGTCTTGAACGAGCCGGAGACCATGAGGAGAAACGGGTAGACCATCGTGCCGGCGCCCGCGATGAGGATCGCGTAGATCGACCCGGTCAGCAGTCTGACCGAGAGCGCTTTTCGACCTACCGGTGAAATCAAAGGCATAGGATACGCCTCCGCCCTTTACAGGAGGTCAGACATTCCTGTCTGACATGTATCCTCGACAGGCAAGAATGCCTGTCCTCCTTCTCCTCTTCATAGGAGGTCAGACATTCCTGTCTGACACTCATTTATGACAGGCAAGAATGCCTGTCCTCCGCTTACTCATGACAGGCAAGAATGCCTGTCCTCCTATCTTCAGCTGCGAAGCTCGAAGGCTTCTTCGTTGAAGAACCAAGCGTCATATCGCCAAGGGTCTTCCACGAGGCCCTTTCGAACCGAGTTGTTCAGCATGTACTCGAGCTTCTGGCGCAACTCTTCCTGATCTCTGATGATGCGGTCCCAGTATTCGTCTTGCCACAGCGGCCCCCTAGCGCCGCGTTGTTGATTCACCCGCCTCGCGGTGACGCCCTTGACGCCCTTCACGATTCGCGACAGAGCCACGTTCGGCTTTGGCTTCAATATGGCGTGCGCATGGTCGGGCATCACGATGGCTCCAAGCAAGGCGTAGAAGCGACCATCTCCTGACTTCACATGCTCAAGAACCAGGTTCCGCTCCGCGCGGCTGAGTGTACCCCGCAACACGCAGAACGTCAGGTAGTACGTACTGCCCTCCAATTCCCAGTGCGGCAGATGGCGTCTTGTGATCTTCATCCGTCCGAGCCCCCACTCCTCCGATAGGAGGTCAGACATTCCTGTCTGACACGTATCCTCGACAGGCAAGAAGGCCTATCCTCCGCTTACTCATGACAGGCAAGAATGCCTGTCCTCCTGCATTTGCGTCACTGTCCGGCGGTTCGGAACTCGACGCGGGAGAGTCGTCGGAGCTGGAAGACGGTGAATCCGATGAGCATCGCGCCCAAGATCCACGCGGTCGCGGTGGCCACCCCGAAGCGCAGAAAGACGAACGCATCGAAGAAGATCTTGAGCGCCAGGACCTCGGTGGCCCCTTCCGGCCCGCCGCCCGTCATCGCGAGGATGTATCCCGACACGCGGAACGCATTCACCACCGCCCCGATGAAATTGATCAGAATCAGCACCTTGATCGACGGGATCGTGATGTGCCGGAGCTTGCCCAAGAACCCCGCGCCGTCGATGTCCGCCGCCTCGTAGATCTCCTCCGGAATCGTCTTTAAGGCCGCGAGATAGATGAGACACCCCGGACCCATCCCCGCCCACACCGTGGGCAGGATGACGCAGAACATGGCGAAGCCCGGGTCCCCGAGCCACTTGCGTGGGGCGAAGGGCAGCTGCACCCAGCTCAGCACCACGGCGAGGCCGCCGGCGACGAGCACGCCGAGCGCGGCGAGCACCCCGCCCGCCAGCCGTCGGCCCGAGCGCCAGTTGAAATACCCCGCCAAGAGAAATCCCGCGACGATCAGCCCCCCGAACACCCCCACCATCCACGGCCGGATGCCCGTGACGACCTGGTTCAAGAGCCCGCGTTCGGACGGGTCGAAGAAGTTCTTCCACATCAGCATGACCACCAGTCCCGAGAGCACCGCGGGCAGATAGTAGATCGTCCGGAAGGCGATCTTTCCCTTGGGCACCTCGTGCAGCAGGACCGCGAGGAAGATGGGCGCAAAGAACCCCAACGCGATCGCGAGCGTCACGTACCACAGGCTGTTCTTCAGCGCCCGCCAGAACTCGTCCTCCCACAGGACGTTCGCGAAGTTGTCGATCCCGACCCACTCGGAGAGGTGGACGATGTGGTAATCCTGAAACGCGATCATCGCCCCGCGCACCATCGGGACGTAGCGCCAGAGCGCGATGGTGGCGACGGCGGGGATGAGGATGACGTAGGCGATCCAGTATTTCCGGAAGAGCCAGCCGCCCCTGGCCTCGACGGGCCGGAAGACCTTCCAGACGTATCGGAAGAGCGCGGCGAAGGCGAGGGCGATGGCGACGGCGACGGTCCAGCCGACGAGGCGTCGGATGAGCATCTCCCTCGGCGCCACGCGGCCGATCATTTTTTCGTTCGCCCGACGCACGTAGGTGTTGAGGATCTCCTGGATGCGTGCACGGACCCGGGCGCGCGCTTGGGTGCGGACCTTCGCGAGTTCCGTCTCGAGTTCCGCATCGGTGATGTCGGGCCGGTCGCGCCTGAGGCGCTCGCGGGCGGCCTCGACCGCGTCCCACTCGACGTGCCCGAGCTTGTCGAGGAGCATCCGGTCGGCCGGGTTCGTCATGTACTTGTAGACCTGCTGACAATTGCGGCCGTAGGGCTCGGCCTCGCCGCGGGTCATCGCCTCGTCGAACACCTCCCGCCAGCCCTTCGGAATCCGTCGGAGGTAATCGGTGTAGCCCAACTTCTCGAGGTAGGCCGGATTGCAGAACATCCCGTAGCCGTTCTCCACCTGGACACGGGTGCGGATGGCCTTGGCCTCGAAGGAGCCGATGAAGTGGACGTATCTCCAGGCGGCCTCGAGGACCTCGCGTCCCTTCTTCGCCGCGCCGGTGAAGATGCCGCACATGGTGCAGTTCAGCTCACTGGCCCGTCGGCCGTCGGGCGACGCCGGCACCGGCGCGATCCCCAGAAGCTCCGGGTTGATGTCCGCCAAGAGGAAATCACGGAAGTAGATCTCCTGCATCGCGATCCGGCCCTGACCCCACAGGGTGCTCGCCTGCTCCGTCTCACTGTAGGCCACCCCTTCCACCACCTTGCCCGACGAATGACGCCACTTCTGCTGCAGCAGCTTCAGGATGAATTCATACGCCCTCACCGCCTCGGGCGTGTTGAACGTCGCCGCCCACTCGTCCTCGCCCACGTCCTCCATCGCCCGGGCACCCGCACTCACCAAAATCGAGTAGAAATACCACGAGTGCGAACGCATGAGGATGCCGAAGGTCCCCTTCTCGGGGTTGGTGCAGCGTCTGGCGAACTCGTAATACTCGTCCCAGGTCTCGGGCCCACGCTCCGGGTCCAGTCCCGCCTCGTGGAACAGGTCCTTCCGCCACACGAGTCCCTTGACGTAGTTTCCGTAGGGCAGGGCCCAGTAGTGTTTCTCCGGGTCCTGCCCCGTCTTCTTGCCCGGACCCCAGCGGTGGATGACCTTCTCGACCTGCGGCAGCACCCGCTCGTCGTACTCGGCCTTCGGCATCTCCTTCACCCACTCGTCCAGGGGATAGAGGAACCCCTCCTGGATGTAGGTGTCGGACTGTCGGAAGTTGACGTAGATGACGTCGGGACTGACGTCTCCGGCGATGGCCATCAGCGGACGGGTGTCCATCTGCATCTCCGGAATCGAGATGCCCGTCGGGGAGCTGAGCTGGATGGTGGGATATTTCTTCCGGAAGGCACGGATGACGGCCCGGTCGCACTTCGCCGCAATCGAGGTGTCCTCCGGCCGCGGAAGCTCCCAGACCGAAAGATGCACCGTCTTTTCGGGGACGTTGTCCCCGCCCGCCGCGCCCAAGGACACCAGAACCACGACCACAGCGACCGCACAGATGAGCTTCTTTCGTCCAATCATGAGAGCTAATATACCCCAGCGGCACCTCTCATGCAAGCGGGCAGTTGAACCGTACCTGGGGAGAGACCCGAAATCCGAAACTCGAAGCCCGATTCAAACCGAGACTGTAGCAGCGTTGCAGAGTCCCGACGTCTCGGGACGATTGTCAGTAGCCTCGGGCGCAAGCCCGTGGGATCGAGCGACCGGCTCGTCGCCATTTGACCGAGCCCCGGGAGGGGGCGTTTGAACCGCACGTAGACGTGTCAATCGTCCGACTCGCGGGCTCCAACGCGGACACGGCTATCGATCCAGGCGCCACGGGCTAACGCCCGAGGCTACTGGCAGACGCCCCGAAGGGCTGATTTCCCCCCGCGCAAGCGGGACAAGAGGTCCCGAGACCCCTGGTCGGCCTCCTGCTGCTGACGCAACGTGCGACAACCGAAGGTTGCCGGGGCCACGCCTCCGAAAGTCTCCCGTGTTGGGTGGCCCGGACAACGTCTTGCGTTGTCCGGGTCGCGAAGCGACACGATGCGCCCATTCCAACAGGCCAACGCCGAATCCCAGTTTATCACGACAAAACGCACGCGCAGCTTCCGTGCACCCTCCTGTTGCTCACCCGGTTGTCCGCCATCGCTCCCGCCGGGCGAGGCGAATTGCCGGGCCACAAGGGGCCCGGACTACAAGGGCAGAGGCGACGCGTATTCGCCGCAGTCCATTTCGCGAATCCCGGCTTGACGATCACGCTGTACGTTAGTATGCTGGTGAGACGCCGGGGCTCGAGAAGAGACCAGGCTCCGGCTCTCGGAGGAGGTGTCATGCCGATTGTGGTGACGTGTGAATGCGGGAAGGTGTTGAAGGTACCCGAGGAGCACGCGGGGAAGCGTGGGAAGTGTCCGGGGTGCGGGAAGGTGATAACCATCCCGACGGCCGAGTCACAGGCGCCACCGAGTCCTGAGCGAGTCGCACCGGCCCCGCCTGAGGCGCAGCCGACGCCCGAAGCACCCGCACCCGAAGAAAAAGCACCCCCAGCGCCGCCGCCCACCGACACCGCCAGCGCCATTCAGCGACTCAAGCAGCTCGAAGAGCAGATCCCCTACACCGATGAGGACGAGCTCGGCGTCGCCAAGGAACTGGCCCTCGGGCTCGCCGCCATCCCCGGACTCTTCGCCGAGGCCGCAAACGACATGCTCACCAGACTCAAGGGACGTCTCGACGAGCACGCCCAAACCGTCGGCGAAGACGACCCGCACGTCAAAATCCTCGGTGAGATGCTCAGCATCGGCACCAGGGTCGTCGAAGGCAAGAAGTGAGACGGCGGGCACGGCACACGGACGCACCCACCGCCGCTCCAGCATTTGAAACCAGAAATCCGAAACCCGAAACCCGATCCAAACCCGAAATCCGAATGACGGAATGACCCAAACGGGGCCGGTTGCCGGGTTTCGAATTTCCGTTATTTGAATTTGGTGCTTGTTTCGTGCTTCGTGCTTCGAATTTGAGGGGACTGTAGCAGCATTGGAGAGTCCCGACGTGTCGGGACGATTGTCAGTAGCCTCGGGCGCAAGCCCGTGGCATGCAGCGACCGGCTCGCCGCCCTTTGAACGAGCCCCCGGAGGGGGCGTTTGAGCCGCGCGCGGACGTGTCAATCGCCCGACTCGCGGGCTCCATCGGCGACAAGGCTGTTCATCCAGGTTTCACGGGCTGACGCCCGAGGCTACTGACGGACGCCCTGACGGGCTGATTTCCCACCCCAGTCGGGCAAGCACCGCACCGGCGCCGAGCACGCCTAAAACGTGCCGTACCGGTGGGCTTCGTCGTACATCGCGATGATGTTTTCCACCGGCGTGTTGGCCTGGAGGTTGTGACAGGGGGCGAGGATGTAGCCGGTCCTGTCGGAGGCGAGGGTGTCGATGGTGCGTCGGACCTCGGCGCGGACCTCGGCTTCGGTGCCGAAGGGAAGCGTCTGCTGGTTGTCGATGGCCCCGTGAAAGACGAGATGGTCGCCGAAGTCGTGCTTGAGTCCGGCAATGTCCATCCCGGCACACCGCCACTGGATGGGGTTCAAGACGTCGATCCCCAGTTCGACGAGGTCCGGGAGGAACTCGCGGATGCCCCCGTCGTCGTGGTGGAAGACCTTCAGGCCGAACCCGCGCGCGAGATCGATGAACCGTCGGATGTGCGGGACGTAGAACTCGCGGAAAACCTCGAGCGAAATCATCGGACCGGTCTGCGTCCCGAAGTCGTCGGTCACCTGTGCGAGGTCGATGAGCCCCTCGGTCGCCTCGAACATCCGCCGGTGGTGCTCGTAGACGAAGTCACACGTGCGCTTCAGCAGGTGGTGGGTGAACGCGGGGTCCAGGAGCGGGTCGATGAGCGACTGCTGGAGCCCGCGGAGCTTGTTGTGCTCGTAGAAGGGGGTCATGTAACCGCAGAGGACGACCTGTTTTTCGCGCGCGGCCCGTGCCTGCTCGCGCATCTCCGAGCAGTCGAACCAGTCGGCGCTCGGCCAGTTGTAGCGTTCGAGGTCGTCGATCGTCCGGGCGTCGGCGAGCGGGTGGTAATACATCTCGTAATACCGGCCGTGCTCGAAGGTGAGTTTCCTGCTGCGCATGCCCCAGAAGTTGATGCTCTCGTCGGGTCCGACCTCGGGCAGCGCCGGGCCGCAGTACTCGGGCCACACCGAAGCAATACCGTCGATGTGAAGCGCCGCACGCGCCTCGGCGTCGGTGCCGAAGCGTGCGCGAAGCTTCGTCCACACCTCCGGGACCGCCCAGATGTCGGTCGGCACCCGGTCCGGGACCTCGTGGTTCAACACCGTCAACATCCGCTCGCGTGCGTTCAAGCCGGACCTCCGGTCGTGCGCTGTCCGCCGGTTGCGAAACCACAGCTTAGGGCCTTGCCCGGCCTTCGTAGCCGTAGGCTTACTACGGCGGAGTAGGCTGCCCTGGTGCCGCCGGGTCCTTGTGGCTCGCCCGGCTTCTCCCTCTCCCTTTCAGGGAGAGGGCTGGGGTGAGGATCAGGGCACTTGAACGCCGGATGTCTCTACCCTCCCCCCGCCCCCCTCCCTGAGAGGGAGGGGGAAATGCGGAGAGGCAGTTCGCGCCAGCCGGCCTCGTCGAAGAACCCCCATCGTCGCTCCAGCTTGACGAACACGCGGTCCATCCGTGCGAACGTCCGGTGCGGCAGCCAAAGTCGGCCGCGTCGGCGGTCCCCACGGTACTGTCCGGTGAGGACGACGGAATTCGTTGCGAGGTCGCGGAGGCTCACGACCCGGTGACGGTTCCGGGGGAACCGACGCCCATCGGGCAGGGAGGTGAACAGTTTCGCAGCGTCCTGTCCGTGGTTGGAGGCGACAAAATAGAGGGTCACGCGGCCGAAGGCGCCGGGGCCCGGACGCATGACCAGCTCCAGCTGGAGGCGGCCGTCACGGACGACGGCTTTGCGCACGGGATGATCCTCGCAAGACAGGGAGGGCCTCTGCGGTGCGGCAAGGAACGCCTCGGTGCTGCGGGCCCTTGCCAGCAGACTGCGGGGTCGCAGGGGGAGCTGGGACGCGTGACAGAGAATGGCCCGTCGCTTGCGGGCCCGCTGCTCGGACGACAGCGGCAGCAAAAGGGCATGCGGACCCCGTTTCCTGGACGGTCGCGTGTGCACAAGATATTCCACGCGCGCGAAGGACGGCGTCTCGCGGGACAACCGAGCCAATGCGAAATGGACCAACACGGCCGCGGCACTGTGATCGGGGTGAAGGTCACGAGGCGAGGGACTGACCAGAAGGGAAGGCCGCCAGCGGCGGATGATCTCGCTCAGACGCGTGACGGCGTCCCGGTGGGTATCCAGGAGGATTTCCGTGAGCGTCTGGTCGGCGAGGCCGAGGAAAACCACGTCGTCGCGCGAGACGCCCAGAGTCCCGAGTGCCGCCAGCGCCTCCCGCCGACGCAGACGCCCCCAGCGTGCCCGCTCGGCCTGCCCGATGCGCCAGCGTCGCTCCATCAGTCGCTGGGGCCAGGGGTTGTTCTCCCCGTCGGTGAGGAAGACCACGCGCACGGTCGCCCCGGCCGCACCCGCCTTCTGCAGCAGACCCGCCGTCGCGAGCGTCTCGTCGTCCGGGTGAGGCACCAGCACCAGAACTCGCGAACTTCCGTCAAAATCCCACGGACTCATTCCGACGACTCCGGAAGCGACGTCTGCCAGGGGGAGAATCCCCGCTCCAAGGCCTGAGCCCAGATCAGCACCAACCTCCCTTCGCCCGGAACGCCTCGATACTCGTGAGGACCCGCGTCCAGAAAAACACCCCCACGGCAGGGCTTTCCGTCGAGCGTCCCCCGGGCCGGACCGACAGGAGTGATCATAGCGTAACGCGCCGGAATCCGCACGTCAAATAAAATGGAAGATGCGGTCTCGGGAGGTCGGTCGAGGAACTTCCCCGCCGCCAGGAGCGATCCGACCGGAACGTAATTCTCGTTGATGAACCTCGCGGAAGCGTCCGGGATGCCCCGCTTCTCCGTCGAGGCCACGCACGTGCGCGTCGCCACCAGACGTTCGGCAACGTCGTCCGGCAGCAGACCGCGTCGGAGCCGCAGACGCGTCACCTTCTCCAGGACGTAGTAATAGGCCCGCCGACGGAAGATCAGCTCGCCCTTGATGTCCATGACCGTCTGGGACGGATCGGTCAGTCGGAGGACCTGGCGCCAGCGACGGAGGTCGGCGGCCGTTTGGTCCCGCCACGGGGCCTCGGCCAGGAGCCACCCCAGTTGCACCAAGGCCACGAGCGTTGCGATCGCACAGAGCAGTGCGTCGCGGCGGATCGCGCTCCCGCGACGCATGAGCCAGCCGACGGTTTTTTCCGTTCCCGCACAGAGCATCACGACCAGCAACGGGTAGATGACGACGAGGGTTTGCTTGGCCCTCACGGGCCAGAGACTCAAGGCCGCCACGAGGACCGCGACCAGGAGAAAGACGAACGTGCGCCGCACCGTCAGACCGTCCGACGGGTCGGACCTCACACTGGCGAAGGCGCAACCCAAGCTCATCAGCACGGCGACCGAAGACAGCACCGGATGATACACCGAGAAGCTGTAAACGCCCGGGACAAGCTGGTGCCCGATCGCCCCGTAATAGAAAGCTCCGAGGGCCCCCTTGGCGACGAAGACGAGGGTCAGCGCCGTCGGGATGAGCAGAAGCCCGACGATCGCCGCGGCCCCACCCCGAATCAGCCGGGGCAGACGGCGTCGCCACGGGGTCCTCCCTGCCGACATCAGCACGGTGAGGAGGGCCGTCACCACCAGAGCGACCAGGAGGAGGGTGGTTTTCAGCGAGACCGCGGCGGCCGCCCCCAAGAGCAGCCCCACCAGAAAGGAACGACGGGTGCTCAGCCAGCAGCCAGAAGGTCATCCAGAGGACGTCGGTACGGAATTCCATGCTCCGCCAGAAAAGCGGAGGCACCAGGGCGGCCAGCGCCGCCGCCCACAGACCCACCCGTCGGGAGAAAAGCGACTTCCCGATCACGTAGACGCAGACAAAGGAGACCACACAGAGCGGCAGCATGGTCAGACGCATGAGGAGGAGCAGCTCCGCGCGCTCGCCCAACGCCGCCGCCACCGGCGCATACACCATGTGGAACAGGGGCGTGTGATTGTCGAAGACGTCACGGTAGGGAAGCAGTCCGGTGACCCATCCCCAAACCACGTGCAGGTGTTGAGGCTCATCGCTGTCCACGCGGTAACGCAGTGCGTGAAAAATCCGCAGCAGAAATGCGGCACCCAAGAAGGCCCAGAGGATGACCCGTTCCGGTCGCTTCGCCTCCGTCGCGGGACCTTCCCGCGCCGTCTCCCCAAC
>Ga0111220_1002_pt1 | contig 12715 bp, 9 predicted proteins | sample DeeMarSWOR152_54_FD_80384 | JGI IMG/M metagenome (GOLD analysis project Ga0111220, IMG submission 80384) | Planctomycetes bacterium DG_58
CCGCGCGGTCCCGGTAGCATCAGCGCCGCCAGGAGGACCCACGTCGCGGCGAGCCCGGCGTACACGCCCCACCGTCGGCGCAGCAGATCCTTGAAGGACGAGGACACAAACACCTGGTCATAAACCATGACCATCAGCGGGGCGGTCACCATGACCTCCTTCGTGCCCATGCCCAATCCACAGGCCGCAGCCGCGCCTGCGTGCCACCACCTGCCGTGAGCGGAACTCAACCCGCGGATGAAGCAGTAGAGCGTCAGCAGGTAGAAGAGCCCGGTCAGGGACTCGGCCCTCTGGATGATATAGGTGACCGACTCGGTCTGGAGGGGATGTACCAGCCAGATCAGCGCGACGGCTGACGCCAGCGGCGCCGAGGCGGAACCGAACTTCCCCAACTCCAGCGTGCGCCGGACGACGCCCAACAGCACGAGTGCGGCAAGGATATGTACGCTCAGGTTGAAGACGTGATAGCTCCAGACCTTGAGACGGCTGATGCGAAAGTTGATCGCCAGTGTAAGGTTGAGGATTGGTCGCCCGGCGACCGTCGTTTGTGCCGGGCCGGACATGACCTTCGAGATGGGCCAAAGACTGCGGATGCTCTCGTTCTGGGCGATTGCCTCCTCGTCATCGAACAGGAACGGGACTGNAAACGTGTTTGCGTAGGCCAGAATGCCCGCACTCGCGATCACGCAAACAGGCACCAGGATACGCCACCATCGCGACGCTTCTTTCTGCAAGCCGAACCCTCCNGGGAAAGNGNGAGCAAGCCNTCTGTCCCTTTCGTCGGCAATNGCGCCTGTTATCATAAGAAANNGGCCGATGGGGTGCAAGCCCCCAACCGACTCAGNNNGAGCACCGGNGAGCAGGNGANCANGAGNCCGCCCTGATGAATCGGGGCTCTGCCAACANAAAAGACTGCGCTGTGCGCAGTCTTTTCTGTTGGCGACCCTATCGGGATTTGAACCCGAGTTGCCGGGATGAAAACCCGGTGTCCTGGACCAGGCTAGACGATAGGGCCTGTATGTCGAAGCATCCGGCCGACACGCCGCTTCGCGGGCGACCCGACAAAATAGTCTGCCTTAGACGCCCCGGAAAGTCAAGCGAAATCGGCGAGGCCGAGCAACGCGCCACGCAGTATACCGCGCCTCCGCAATGGAAACTCGACGCCTCGCAAGTTCCAGGAGCGGCACGCATTCCTGGGCCGATCCACGGGCGATACTGAAGAAGCGTTTTCTGTCGGCCTTCGTGAAAGGCCCATTGCCTTCGGCGAGGTCCCTCGCGATGGACAGCGACGAACGGTTCAACTGATCGACGAGGGAGTAGTATGCCCGAGGGCATTCGCCGATTGCCTCACAGACGCGGTCGGCAAAGCTGATGGCCTTCTCGTACACCAAGAGTCTCTCGAAAGCGAACGCCGCTTCGACCCTCGAAAGACAGAGAGTGGAAAGTGGAGAGTGGACCGCAGGAGAGAGCGGCCTCCCCAGGGACGCTATCATCATACGGGCCTTTTCTTGCCGTGCCCACTTTCTCCTTTCTCCTCTCTCCTGCTCTACCAACACTCAAGAGACCGCGCAGGGCGCGGTCTCTTTATGCTTGGTGAGGGCAGCAGGACTCGAACCTGCGACCTACGGCTTAAAAGGCCGTTGCTCTACCAACTGAGCTATACCCCCGTGGGAAGACAAGTTCCAAATCTCAAGCAGCAACTCCCAAACAACAGCAGGACAACAAAAACAGGAACGGCCACGAGGACAAGTTCCAAATCAGAAGCGCCAAATCTCAAACAGCAACGCGACGACGGAAACAGAAGCCGCCACCAAGACAAGTTATTATACCACACCAGGCCGCTGATTGGAAGCGGAATCGTCGGGGAGGGAGGATTAGATCTGCATGATCTCGCCGCTCTTTTTGGTGAGGTGCTCTTGGACCTTCGTCTCGTACTGGTTGGTCAGTTCCTGCACCTCGTCCTTCCCACGGTACATCTCGTCCTCGGGGATGGTTCTGTCCTTTTTTTCCTGATCGAGAACCTTGTTGGCGTCGCGGCGGACGTTGCGGATGGAGATCTTCGCCTGCTCGGCCAGCTCCTTGGCGTGATGGATGAGCTGCTTCCGACGCTCCTCACTGAGCGGCGGAATGACGAGTCGGATGACCTTCCCGTCGTTCTGGGGCGTGATTCCGAGGTCGGAGGTGAGTATCGCCTTTTCGATGTCCTTCAGGCACCCGGGGTCGTAGGGCTTGATGACGATCAACTGGGGCTCGGGCGTTCCGATGTTGGCCAACTGGTTGAGCGGCGTCGGCGAGCCGTAATACTCCACCTTCATGTGCTCGACGAGTCCGGAAGAGGCACGTCCGGTCCTCACGCCGCGATACTCGTCGGCGAGGTGAGTGACCGCTTTCTCCATCCGCTCCTCAGCATCCAGCAGCACGTCGTCCACGGGCATGTCAGGTATCCCCCACCAGTGTTCCGATTTCCTCCCCGCGGATCGCCCTTTCGATGTTGCCTTCCTTCTTCATGTCGAATACGACAACGGGCAGGCTGTTGTCCATGCACATTGAGATCGCCGTCAAGTCCATGACCTTGAGCTTCTTGTTGAGCACTTCGAGGTAGGAAACCTTGTCGTATTTCGTGGCCGACGGCACCGTCACGGGGTCGGCGCTATAGATGCCGTCCACCTTCGTGGCCTTCAAGAGCACCTCGGCACCGATCTCGGTGGCCCTAAGCGCCGCGGTGGTGTCGGTGCTGAAGTGCGGGTTGCCCGTGCCCCCGACCAGCAGCACCACACGTCCTTTCTCGAGGTGTCTGATGCACCGTCTTCGGATGTAGGGTTCCGCCAGCTCCTGCATCCAGATGGCCGAAAGAAGTCTCGTCTCGACCCCGATGTGTTCCAGGGAAATCTGGAGTGCCATGCCGTTGATGACGGTGGCGAGCATCCCCATGTAGTCGGCAGCGGCCCGTTCCGTCCCGGCCAGGTTGAACTGAGCCCCGCGGACGATGTTCCCGCCGCCGATGACCACGGCGAGCTCTGCACCCGTCTGTGAGGCCGATTTGATCCGCCTGGCCAGGTGCTCCACCTCGTCCAGGTCGATCCCTCCGGCCCCTTCCGACCCGAAGGACGCCCCGCTGATCTTCAGAAGCACCCGCTTGTACCGGAGTCCCTCAGTCATAACCGTCCTCTTCTACTCTCCGACAGTTGTCGTTAGACCTGCCGACTAACATCTTATCGCACAGGAAAAGGAGATTCAAGAAGAAACCGGCTCAACCCACGTTCCCCGCTACGGCCTTTCTCATTATGCCCGCATGAAGCCGCACATCGACTCGCTCGCGCAGATTACAGTAACCGGAGCGAATCCTATGTCACATGGCGTCCATGCGTCAACCGCTCAGCCTTGAGCCGGCCTCAGGCATGTCCATAGACTTCACTCACCCTCTCGCGCACTTCGCGCGGTATCGCATGTTCAATGCTCTCCAGGTATGCAAGAAGCTCCTCCCTGACATTACACGAGAAGATGCGGCAATTGAACCTGCTCACTCCCTCGCAAACTGGATTTTCGGACAAATGTGCCCTGCACTCGTTGTCCACAAGCATTCCATCACAATATGGAAGCAACGTCGAGACAGTATCGATGTCGTTCACCAGACTTGCCTTTAACTCCCTCTGACCACAGTACACCTTGCGCGCTACCGAGGCCCAGAGCAACGACGCGATGTGAAGAAACGGCAGAGACCGAAGTCTATCCGCACTCAGATATTCCCGCAACCGTTCTCGGGCACTACTGCCGCGGATGCCCGCCTGCTCCAATTCATCAAGACAGATCCATATCATCTCCCTGATGGACGTAGTGCCCCTTTCTGTTTCTAAGCAGCTCACCAATGCTTGGCTGTAAGACGAAATCTCCTGGTCGTATACAGGCCAGAATTCCGAAGCTCTCTTGTCGTTCGCCCACTCTCGATTGAATGCGTCAAGCATGCGCTTGTGCTTGCGATGCAGGTCATGGAGTTCCTGTTCGACAGACGATGTGTTGGACATCTTCATTGAGGCGATCATAACGTCGCACCAGCCATGTATAGCACCATCCGCTATGTCGCTCGCCTCAAAGGAAACATTAGACTCCCAGAACCCAGTGGGGCACGAGGCAACATGCTGGCGGAACTGAAATAGCCTAACATACTGCGGGTCATGGAAACTGACTCCCGTCGAAAACCGGTCGTACAATCGCCGAAGATCATCAGGAAACGACGAAACGATGGACTCCCCGAAATGAGATTGGGAGTGCGGACAGACCATAGTCTGAAGCCCGCAAAGGTGGTCTATCAGCTCGAATAACTTCAGCCAGAAACTGTCTTCGGCTCTCTTCGTGCCCTTTCCGGCCTTTGCACGGATCGCCTTCAACATATCGCTGAGAGCGAACTGGTCTATATAGAACACCTTCTTTCGGATGGGCGGCAGGTCGAGCGTCTGCACATGGGGGCACTCCTTGCATCGCCTCGGATATGCTTGACTTGTGACGGAGATTACTCCGAAGCATTCTGGTTCACCGCATTGTGGGCATGGCCAGTAAGGTGGGCGGATCATCTGTCTAACGTCAAAGCTCGGATTACTGGAACTGCGGTTGCTGTACTTCATGTTCCGCGGGATCCAAGAAGGAGCAAGTAACAGAAAACATGCCTGCAGGCCATTGCTGTCCCGTGTGCTTGCCCCGCCACGGCGCAGGCTCTTGTCGGCGGACGAGTCTATGGAGCCAGAACTTTTTCGGCAAACGCACGCGCCTTCTGAGCGATTTCGAGCGCAACGCGCGCCTCGTGGAGCGTCGGCGAAATCACATCGTCATAGCGGGCTGCGATCGCGTAGGGCGTGAGGGCGAGGATGCCAGCCTCGAGCGCGGCATCCAGCGGATGATGGCGTTTGACCAAGCTGGTCAGCTCACCGAGGTCGTGTCGGAAAGGATATGGTATGCTGTTCAGCGCCAGGATCGCCTTCAGGCTCTTCTCGGCCGCCTGCTGCGCGTGAAAGCACACGGTGTCGAGCGCCTTGCCCGTTTCCAGCGTCGCGGTCGCGGCAATGAGGTCGTTGTCCGCTTTACCGAGCAGCGCCTGAGCGTGCTCACGCGGGCCTTTCATAGACCACCTGTCCTTCACTCAGCACGCGGTTAATGAAGTGCGACCGCACCCCGCGCCACTCCTCGATCTCCTCGGGGGTCCACCAGATGATGTCCTTGGCGACGCCCATGCCCGCCAGGAGCTCATAAAGCGGCACGGTGCGTTTCCAGCGGGCTTCCGACGATCGCGCCACGACGAGAAGGTCCACGTCGCTCCCGGGCACCCCTTCGCCCCTTGCCCGGCTGCCGAAGAGAATGATGCGGTCCGGATGCACCGCTTTCCGGATGCCCTCCACCATCTTCGCGATCTGGGGGTCGGCAATGACCATGGCGCGGCTTCCGAGCATTCTGTGGGGGGCCGCCCGCTAACGGCCGTGGTTTCCACGCGTGCACGTGCCGGACGCTACCCCTGCGCCAGCGCAGGGGGAACCCCGAACCGGCACTGCAAGAACCTACAGGTCCTCTCCAAGCTCATATCGCACGAAGCGGCGAATCGTGATGTTCTCACCGACCTTGGCGATCATGTCCTGGATGAGCTGGCCCACCGTCTGGTCGGTGTTCTTCACGTAAGGCTGCTCCAGCAGACACTTCTCAGCGTAGAACTTCTTGAGCTTGCCCGCGACGATCTTGTCGAGCACCTCGGGAGGCTTGTTCTTCACCTGCTCGCGGTAGATTTCCTTCTCCTTCTCGACCACCTCGGGCGGGACCTCCTCGGGCGAGACGGCAATGGGGTCGGTCGCGGCGACGTGCATGCAGATGTTCTCGACCAGCTCCCTGAACTGGTCACCGCGGGCGACGAAGTCGCTTTCACAGTTCACCTCGACCAGCACACCGATCTTTCCGGTAACGTGGATGTAGCTCTGGACGAGTCCCTCACCGGTTTTGCGGCCGGCCCGCTTGGCGGCGGCATCCAGTCCCTTCTTCCGAAGATACTCGACGGCTTTTTCGATGTCGCCGCCGGTCGCCGCCAGCGCCTCCTTGCACGTCATCATCCCGATGCCCGTCTTGTCCCGCAGTTTCTTAACCAGTGCTGCATTAATCTCTGTCATGACCGATCCTCATCGTATGGCATCGCCCAGGAGAAGCTGTCCGAGAATTGGGAAAAGCCAGCCGCCCGGCTACGATTCGCTTTGCTGGCTGTCCGCTTCCGCTGTCGGGGTCGGGTCGCTCTCCCCCTCGGTGACTTGGGCTTCGGGTGTCTGTTTCTCCGACGCCCCGCTCTCGGTTGTCTCCGGCTTGGCCGGTTGCTTCCCGGGCGGCGGCTTGCCGGGCGCTGCTTCCTGCGGCGCTTCCGTCTTGGGCTCGGACGGCCTTGGGATTTCCTCCTTGGGTTCCCCGGCCCCGGACTTCGCCGCTTCGGCGGGCTCGGGGGCAGCTTCCTTGGGCGTTTCTTCAGCAGGAGCCGGAGGTCGTCTCGCTGCTCTGCCGCCCCTTCGGGACGGTGCGGACTTTTCCACGGTGACCGTCTTTCCGCCGGGCAGACGTTCGGTGACCCTCGCGGGTGCACCGCGGCGGGGTGGACCCCGACGCCCGCGCCTCGCGCGCTCCCCTTCCCCGAAAGGCTTCTCCTCCGCCTTGGCCTTCTTCTCCCCAACAGCGGCTTCCTTCTTCTTTGCGGGCCTCTTCGGCGCCCGCTTCTTGCCGTCGAGAACCGCGTCGGCCATGCGTCGGATGTACAGCTGGATGGACCGAATCGCGTCATCGTTTCCCGGCGTCAGGATGTCCACCGCATCCGGGTCGGAATCCGTGTCGGCAAGACAAACCGTGGGAATCTCAAGCTTTCGGGCCTCGGCCACCGCAATCCTCTCGTGACGTGGGTCCACGATGACCAGAACACCCGGAAGCCTCTTCATGTTGCGGATGCCTTCGAGGTTCCTCCGCATCTTCCGCATCTCCCGCTGGAAGCTCGCGATCATCTTCTTGGAGTAGATCTCAATGCGTCCGGACTTCTCGAGCTCCTCCAGCTCCTCGAGACGCTTCACACGCGAAGTGATGGTGCGGAAATTGGTGAGCGTGCCGCCGAGCCAGCGCTCGGTCACGTAAGGCATGCCACAGCGCTTGGCGGCGGCTTCTACGCTGACGCGGGCCTGGCGCTTCGTCCCCACAAAGAGAACATCTTCCCCGCGAGCGGCTACTCTGGCAAGAAACCGGGTACTCCTGATCAGTCCCTTGATGGTTTCTTTAAGGTCGATAATGTGGATCAGGTTTCTCTTGCCGAAGATGTAGGGTGCCATCTTGGGATTCCAGCGACTCACGCGATGACCAAAATGCACCCCGGCTTCGACCAATTCCTTGATGGAAGCTATTGCCAATATTCACCTCCAAAACGGTAACGGTAACCCAAACAGCCACGCGTCCACGTACACGACGCCGCGACAACGCAACCCATGCCTCCCCATCCGGCTTACCGGAGACACACCTCCCCCCTGCCGAAAGCCCCCGGCTTCCAGAAAAACCACCCTCTCCCGGGTGCATTCCGTTGACAGCAGACGACCGAGTATCCTCCCCGGCTCGCTGTAAATTCAAAGATAGTAAGCGATTCGGTCTATCTGTCAATATTTTTTTTGCTACTCCGTCCATTCCGGGCATTTCCTCAGGCAGCGGGCTCTATCATGACGCTCGATGCAGGCCCTCGCTCCCGTTCATTGAGAGCGCTTCTGAAGCGCGTCATGCGGATGTCTGCGGGCCTCGCTCCTTTCTGCTTGTTCTGACCGAACTTTCTGTTATAGTTCGATTTGCGTCGCGTGCAGGGCGCTTGATGTGAAGGCTGGTCCGCCAAAGGGACGAGATGAAGCAATCCAGCTCTAACAGCTTACGTGAGCCGCCCCTGAGGCTCTTTTTCTCGGTGGGCGATGTCTCCGCCGACCTCCATGCGGCGAACCTTATCCGAGAGATTAAGAGGGTCCGTCCCGACGCCATCATTGAAGGGATGGGTGGATCGCGGATGCGCCAGGCGGGATGCGACATCCACTATCCGCTCACCACGATGAACGTCATGGGGTTTCGAAACGTCGCCGGTCACCTGCACAACGTGTGGAAAACCCAGCGGGCGGCACTGAAACACTTCGAGAAACACCGTCCTGACGTGGTGGTGGTCGTCGATTTTCCGGGCTACAATCTGGCACTTGCCCGGTGGCTGCGCCCACGTCGGATTCCCGTCATCTGCTACATCAGTCCGCAGATATGGGCATGGTTTCCCGGACGCATCCGCAAGATTCGAAAACGAATCACGAAGGTCCTCTGCATATTCCCTTTCGAGGAGAAGATCTACCGTGACGCGGGCGTTCCGGTTGAGTACGTGGGGCACCCGGTCTTCGACCACCTGGACAGCCTGCGACTGGACGAGGGTTTTTGCCGCAGGCTTCGTCAGGAAGCCGGTGACACGCTCATCGGTCTTCTGCCTGGTTCGCGGACACAGGAGGTGAAACATCTGCTCCCGGTGATGGCGAAGTCGGCACGCATCATCGCACAGAAGCTTCCGAAGGTGCTGTTCGCCCTGCCCTACACCGGAGAGAGCCACCACAAGATCATCAGAAAGGTCCTCGGGAAATACGACATTCCCGTGCGTGTGTTCCGGAATCACACCTTTGAGGTGATGAAGGAGGCCGATTTGTGCATGGTGACGAGCGGGACGGCGACACTCGAGCTGACGCATTTCAACACCCCGATGGTCGTGATGTATCGCATTGACTGGCCGAGTTACGTCGTCACGCGTCCGTTCATGCACACGAAGTTTATCGCCATGGTGAACATCCTGAGGGGACGCGAGGTCGTACCGGACCGTCTTCTGTGGCGTGACGACGCCGGGCGAATCGCACGAGACGTCCTGGAGATCATCCAGAACCCCGACCGCAGGAGGGAGATCACCGACGCACTCCGGGAACTCCGTGCGGAACTGGACCACCCGGGCGCTTCACGACAGGCGGCAGAGGCCATCCTCGAGACCGCGGCGGAACTCCGCGGAGAGGTACCCGACGGAGGAAGTCAATGGCCCACGGCCTGAATTCACTAAGACAGTGTTTCACAACCCCTCTCGCCACAGCAGATACTCTGAGAGGGGTGCCACGGCTGGCTTGTCGAGCCGTGCCTGTCGCCCAAATCAAGGAGCACGGCTTGCAAGCAAGCCGTGGCACACGGGTTGTGAAACAGGCTCTGGGCTGGAGCCGTTAGATGAACGCACTCTTGTTCTCGATGCCGGACGTCATGCCCATGTTCCGGCCGGACGCCTGGCGTCTTCCCAACCTGGGAATTTCGTCGATCGCGGCCAACACCAGCGACCACGACGTGTACTGTGCCGACCTGATGGCCCGGCGTGAGAACCTGTCGGCGGCGGTGCAAGAGGCCATGCGACGCGTTCGACCACGTCTCGTGGGCCTGAGTGCGATGAGCTTCCAATACGACACCGCACTCAAGGTCGCCGAACTGGTCAGGGAGGTTGACCCCGACGTGCCTGTCGTGCTCGGGGGATATCATGCGACACTCCTCTACGAGGACGTGACGAAGGCCGAGCGGTCATCGCGTCTCCTGGACTTCTTGATTCGCGGGGAAGGGGAGACGGCATTCAACATGCTGGTGCACGCGCTGGACGGCGAGGGCGACCTGGCGGAGGTCCCGGGACTTTCCTGGAAGCATCGCGACAAGTGGGTCCACAACGCCCGGGGGGCCCTCGAGGACCTGAAAACGCTGAAAATCCCGAAGCGCTCGGCCCGGCTGTGGAACGGGGAGTATTTCTTCCGTGGGGTGCAGAAGGGCTCCGGTCTCCGGATTCTGCTTCCGAGCCACATCTACCAGGTCATCGATGTTCTCGAGACCTCGCGGGGCTGCACGATGCCGTGCAACTTCTGCTCCATGCGACACATGTACGGACGGACTTTTCGAACGTATGACACCGACCGCGTGGTGGCGGACATCGCCGACAGCAAGAAGCGCGGCACCCAGTGGGTCCTCTTTGCCGACGACAATATCACGCTCGATGTGAAGCGGTTCGAGTGCCTGTGCGACGCGATTATCGAATCCGGACACACCGATGTGAGCTACATCATCCAGGCAAGCTCTGCCGGGATCGCCTCGAGCGAACGACTCGTGCGAAAGATGGACCGGGCGAACTTCCGCATCGTCTTCTTAGGCATTGAAAACGTCAGCGAGCGCAACCTCCGCCAGATGAAGAAGGGCGACATCGTCGAGAAAACCCGAGCCGCCATCCGATACCTCCACCAATACAAGATCCTGATCGTCGGCGGGATGATCATCGGACTGCCCGACGACCGTGAGGTGGACATTGCCGAGAACTACGAGTTCTTCAGGACGGAGCAGGTTGACTTTTTCGGCGATCAGATCGCGACGCCCTACCCGCGGACGGAGCTGCGGCAGGAACTTCTCCGTGACGGCCTGGTCACCAACGTGGACGACTACCGTCGCTACAACGGGTTCTGGGCGAACGTGAGGACGAAACACCTCACCAGTGAGGAACTGCAATTCCTGCGCTGGAAATGCCGTCGGAGGTACTCCTCGTTCGAGAACATCACGCCGAGCATTCGGGAGGCCTATCCGGTTTACGCCCTGATGCACCTGCTGGTTATCCGGCCGATGCGCCGACTCAAACGTGTGCTGCGCAACTGGAACAGGACGGAAAGGGAAATCTTCCGCGAGGACATGAGGAGGTGTGAGGCACTGAACGACTTCTTCGGCGACGGCGGGTCGAGCCCTTGACGATCGGTCTCGACGGTTGTCCCAACGACATCAATAGATGGGTTTCCACTCTCGTGCGTCTTTCGAAGGACTGGGCGGCATCCCCTCGTCGTAAAAAACGATTCGGCGGCCCGAGGTGGACTCGGCTTCGATGCGTCCCTCGGCGGTGCGGTTGACGACCAGGCGTCGGCCCGTCCATTCGTTTGAGTTGTCCCACACGACGGCGTCGCCGGTCTTGCTCATGACCACCATGCGTCGCTCCAGGCGGTCCCATTCCAGGGAGTCCCCTTTTGCATGACGGTAGTAATTGCCTTCGGGCATGAACATCTTCGCGCGGGCGTTCCCGGTGGCGACGGCGCTCCTTACCTCCTGCCTCAGGGTACCGGCGCCCGGGGTTTCCGACTCGGGGCCGAGATAAACCCTTACTAAGTCGGCACTTACGTCCGCATCGCCGCTCACCGCACGGACGCTCCCCTCCACACGGATCATGGCCGTGGGCACGCCGGTCCCACTGCCGGGCTCAAGCGTCTCGTAAACCCCCTCACCCGTCCAGGTGACATCAAACTCCCGCGGCTTTCCTTTGTCGGTGCCCTTGCGGGAGCGCGTGCGGCCCGTCATGTGTCCTCCCCCGGTCGCCACCGCACGATCCAGTTTCCCGTCCTTGAGGAAAGCCAGGATGACCGGTGCTTCGAGTTCACTTTCGTCGCGGACGACGCGCGCAAAGTCCTTCGGGCCCGTCCCTCCCCGTATCTCGGCGGTGTCCTTCCGTCGATCCCAAACCAGTTTTTCCCCGGTTGCCTGGATCCGGTTGTCGGCCGGGCCGCTCGCATACCTCACGTCATCGGTGGCGGTGATGCCGACGAGCTTGAGCCGTTCGGCGGCCTCTCTTTCCTCCGTCCCTTCCGACTTCTCCTTGGTGAAATCCATGACGACGTGCCTGGCGTCGAGGTCCATGTCCCCGCGCTTGACGCGAACGTTTCCCTCAAACACGGCCTTCCGTGCGGCCTCGTCATAAGAACCGGATTGTTCGTAGTGTACCTCAAAGCCCTCCCGGCGTGGTTTCGTGTCGCCGGGGTCGGGCTTCGGCTGGTGGAAGAGAGCTCCTCTTCCCTCGCTTTTCGCGCGGATGGCGGTCCTTCCTTCGCCGGTGCGCGTTTCGACCATGTCGATCCTCGCCGACCGCGCAAGAAGTTCGCTTGCTCTCATCTCGCACATCTTCCCGGGCTTTGCGGTGAGCGTCGCCACGAGAACGTCGGGTCCTGTGGAGGGATAATCGTAAATGAGTTTCTCGCCGCTCGCACTGCGCTTCTCTCCGGTGACGACCACGTCGCCCGCGGCGACTATCTGCTTGATTTCCATCCGGTCCGCTGCTGCGTCCTCGGAGAACTCGACGGTGAGCGTCTGGCTGCGGCTGGTCGTCGTCCCGTCCACGAGCTTTACGCCGCCGGTGAACCTCGCCTGATGCTCCTCGGACGAGTAGGTCACGTCGCCTGCGAAGCTGACCGCCGCGGTCCCGGTGTGCGTCCCTTGGGCATCTGTCCGACGGGTGTTCATCTCCAGACGTCCCGGCCCGCGTCCCACGATCTTCTCACCGCGTGTGTCGGTTTTCTGGGAGAACTGTATCTCGGCGGCGGTCATACGGTTCTTTTTCTGCTCGCCCTGTGCCGGGAATTTCTCGTCGCCCCGGATCCATATCATTCGGGAATCCCGGTCAAAGAGGATGCGTCTGCCCGCGAGACTGCTCGATTGTCCCGCCTCCGTCGGGACGCTCACCGCACGGGCCGGAGCACCGGTAATGAGCATCTTCTGTGAATCGGCCGCCATTCCAGCGGGGAGTGTTCCCCCTCCGGCGATCAGTCGGCTGCGCCCGAAGCGAATCTCGCTCCCCTCGAGTCGATACGTCTGTTTCCCGCTCTTCTGCACCGTCCGGCACGGG
>Ga0111220_1015_pt1 | contig 12490 bp, 13 predicted proteins | sample DeeMarSWOR152_54_FD_80384 | JGI IMG/M metagenome (GOLD analysis project Ga0111220, IMG submission 80384) | Planctomycetes bacterium DG_58
GGGCGCAAGCCCGTGGGATCATTGCCACCCGAGTCGTCAGCCCGCAGGGCGTCTGGGACTAGCCACGGGCGCAAGCCCGTGGAATCCAGCAACCGCCCTTTGACGGAGCCCCGCAGCGGGCGATTGAGCCTCTCGCGAACGCTTCAGTCGCCCCGACTCGTCGGGGCTCCAACGTGGGCACGGGCACCCATCCACGGTCCACGGGCTGACGCCCGAGGCTACTGACAGACGCCCTGATGGGCTGAAGACGCCCGAGGCCGCGGATTCCCCCGAATGGCCGCTCTGCAATGCCGCTACCGTCTCAGCAAACCCCAATGAGCGAAACCACTACTCCTCCGCACCGGAAAGCCCTTGACTTCGTGCACAGGTACCAATATGCTTTGTAACGTCGGTATCCGCGGTGCATTGTGGGGCAGTCTTCTGTTCACGGTGTGGCGTTCGACCTTGCGGGCCTGCCATGAATCTGTGGAAAATACCGGTCTGGCTTCGCTGGGGGCTGTTGTTCGCGTGCATGGTCGCGTGCTGGCTCTTCCTGCTGGCCTGGCGCCAATCGCTGATGGGACCTCCTGACGATTTTGGCCACGGCTCCGGTCGTTGGGGAAGTATAGGGAGGGATCGCCGCGAGCACTTCGCGATCTGGCCGCAAGAAGACTCCTCTTACCGCACACGTTTCATCGTGTTCTTCTACCTCACTCCCGACAATACGACCGCAGGCCGAAAGAGGGATCCCTTTGACCTCAAGCTCTACAGCAACGTGGTGGAGACCACCTATGGGATCGACTCATCGGTTCTGAAGCCCACGGGGCTGTACATCGACGGGCGCAGGTTGCTGTTGCCGGCAGAGACAACCGTCTATTATGTGTCCGACACGCAGCCCTTTGTTCAGATTCTCCTGTCGAAGGATGAGTTGAATGAACTGAAGAGCGCCCTCGAGCACCTTGGTACCGACAATGTTGAACCGCTCACAAGGAAGTTCGCTATGGAGAAGCTTCAGGCGGGAGCCTTCAAGCCCCTGGAGGCCCTGCCTCTCCGAGGGCCTCCCTCCCCGCTGTGGGGCCTCATCCCGCCTTGATTCCTGGCCTATCCCCACTTTTGCCGAGGCCGGTCTCGATCTCCCACTCCGCCGGATCACCCGGGGGAGGGGGGACGCTAAAAGGCGCGCGAGCCGGAGGTGGGTACCGGTCAGCCTTGATTCACCTTGACTTTCCCGCCCGTGGGAGTAAAGTACGGTCTTTGCGGATAAGGTTGATCTTCTATCCCTCGGGGCGAGACGGAACATGTACGAACTCGTGGTGAAGACCCATTTTGCCGCTGCACACCGGCTTCGGGGATACGACGGCAACTGTGAGCGACTTCACGGACACAACTGGACCATCGAGGTCCGCCTCGAAACCGACCGGCTCGACGAGCTCGGGATGGTGGCCGATTTCCGTGAGGTCAAACGTCTCGTCCAGGAGGCGATCGGCAAGCTCGATCACCACTTCCTGAACGACATACCGCCGTTTGACAAGGTCAATCCGACGACCGAGAACATCGCGAAGTTCCTCTTCGAGGAGCTCAAGCCGCTCCTCCCGGAGGGCGTGCGCCCGGCGAGCGTCATGGCGTGGGAGTCGGAAGGCTGTGGAGTGAGTTACCGTGGCTGAGGAACGAACCAGATCGTCGCGTGCGAAGCTCCAGGTGGCCCTCGATTTCGTGAACATGAAGCGTGCCATGAAGGTCGCCGAGGCGGCGGCAAAAGCCGGGGCGGATATCCTGGAAGCGGGAACACCGCTCATCAAGAGCGAAGGCTTGAACGCGGTGCGCGAACTGCGTGCGAACTTCCCCAACACACGCATCGTCGCCGACATGAAAACCATGGACGCCGGCCGCGCCGAGATGGAGATGGCCGCCAAGGCCGGTGCGAACCTCGCCATCGTCTTGGGCGGTGCCAGTGACACCACGATCCGTGAATGCGTCAGGGCCGGACAGAACTACGGCATCGAGGTCGGCGTCGATATGATCGCTGTGGCCGACGCCGCGGCACGTGCGAAACAGTGCCAGGAGTGGGGTGCGGCCGTCATCGGCGTCCACACGGCGATCGACGAACAGATGACAGGCGGCGCACAGGCTTTCGACCGGGTGCGTGCCGTGCGCGAGGCCGTGAGCATCCCCGTGGCCGTCGCGGGCGGACTCAACACCGAGACCGTCGTCGATGCCGTCCAGGCCGGTGCCGACATCGTCATCGTGGGCGGGGCCATCAACAAGGCCGCCGACCCGGAGGCGGCGACACGCGTCATCCTCGAGGCGATCGCCACGCTCAAGCCCACCCGGACCGACCTTTATCGACGCGTCGGTGTCGAAAACATCCGCGAAATCCTCGAAAAAGTCTCCACACCCAATATCTCCGACGGACACCACCGACAGCCCATGGTCGAAGGGGTCAAGGCCATCCAGTCGGGACTCAAGATGGTGGGACCGGCGGTGACCGTTCGAACCTATCCGGGCGACTGGGCCAAGCCCGTCGAGGCGATTGATGTGGCGAACCCCGGCGAGGTGATCGTCATCGACGCCGGCGGCGTGGGCCCCGCCGTGTGGGGGGAACTGGCCACACATTCCTGTCTCGCAAGGGGCGTCAAGGGCGTGGTCATCGACGGGGCCATTCGGGACACGCCCGACATCCGCGAGATGAACTTCCCGGCGTTTGCCAGGATCATCACCGGTCAGGCGGGCGAACCCAAAGGCTTGGGCGAGATCAACGTCCCCATCACCATCGGGGGCATACGCGTCAACCCGGGTGACTGGGTCGTCGGCGACGACGACGGCGTCATCGTGCTCCCCAAGGCCGACGTCGTCGAGATGACGAATCGCGCCATGGACTGTCTCGAACGCGAGAACCGCATCCGCGCCGAAATCGACCAGGGCAAAACCACACTCGCTCAGGTCACCGAACTCCTCAAGTGGGAGAAGAAATAGGGACCAACCGGAGGGACATCTGCCATGGAATATCTCGTGAGACACGCCTACTACTCGATGTTGGGCATCGTCAACGTCGTCCTCTGGATCCTCCTCGTCATCATCCTGTGGCGCATGACGAGAACGACCCGTACCATCTCCGACACGTTGAGATTCATGCTCGATGAGATGTCACGGCGAAACGAACTGACCGAACGGTCCAAGGACCGCTGAGGGCGGGCAGCGCCCTGTGTGAAGCAACGGCCTCATTTCACCGCAGAGGGCGCAAAGGACGCAAAGGAAAAACAGCAACAGAGGAATACAGGAAGAAAGATGTAAAGAAGAAGCGGAAGAGGCGCTTTTCTTTTTCTTCTTCCCAGTTCGTTCCTGCTTCTTTTTCTTCTTCTAACCCGATCGCTGTTCTTCCTTCTTCCCTTTGCGTGCTTTGCGACCTTTGCGTTGAGACAACGTGTGCGGTCCGACAGTGCCGCCCTTGAGGAGGAAAGCACCGTGCTGATCATCGCCGAGCGGATTAACACCTCGAGGAAGCGTATCGCCGAAGCGGTGCGGGGGCGCGACGCGGATTTCATCCGACGGGAAGCCATCCGGCAGACGGAAGCCGGTGCGGGATACATCGACGCCAACGCCGGGACGTCCGTGGCTCACGAGACGAACGACCTCGCCTGGCTGACCGAGACGATCCAGTCGGCGGTTGAGGTTCCGGTGTGTGTGGACAGTGCGAACCCGAAGGCCATCGAGGCGGCGCTGAAGGTGCACAAAGGCGACGCGATGGTCAACTCCATCACCGGGGAAGCCGAGCGCATCGCGGGGATACTGCCGCTCGTGGTGGAACATCAGACCCGTGTGGTGGCGCTGACCATGGACGATTCGGGGATGCCGGAATCGGCCGACGACCGGCTGCGCGTCGCCGAGACGCTCCTGAAGAAGCTGACCGCCCAGGGCGTGGAAGCGGACCGGATCTATTTCGACCCGATCATCCGGCCCATCTGCACCAACGCGGACCAGACCCGTGCGGTGCTCGACGCCACCCGTCGGATCATGAGCCAGTTCGAGGGCGTCCATACGGTCTGCGGGCTCTCGAACGTCAGCTTCGGACTGCCCAGGCGCAACCTGCTCAACCGTTCGCTCCTCGCGCTCCTGATCGGCGCCGGACTCGACACCGTCATCATCGACCCGACGGAACCCGACATGAGGAGCACCCTCTTCGCCGCAGAGGCCCTCGTCGGACGCGACGAATTCTGCATGAGATACATCACCGCCGAGCGCGAGGGAACACTGGAAGGCTGAACCCGGCGTGGACGCGGTCACGCAGACACGAGTCGAACGTCCGGCAGACGCCCGGTAATTTGCTTTAAATTTGAACGCCACCGGGGTATAAACAAGGTGGGAGGTTTGAGGGGATGTGCAGCACGCACGTCCTGCCCGGAGGTCCCGACAGGAAGCGAACCATGGGCCCGCTGCTTTGCCAGATTTGCAGGAAAAACAGCGCGGTCGTCCACTTGACCCAGATCACCAAGGACAAGAAGCGTGAGATGCATCTCTGCGAGGACTGTGCAAAGAAGAGGAGACTGCCGTTGAAGTCGGTGCCCGGCAAGCCCGGGATGCGGACGCGAGTAGAGCCGCGGGAAAAATCGGACAAGGAGTGAACCATGCCCCCGATCCTCTGTCAAATCTGCAAGAAGAACGTTGCGACGGTCCACCTGACCGAGATCATCAAGGACAAGAAGCGCGAGATTCACCTGTGCGAGGAATGTGCCGGGAAGCAGAAGGGCGTCGCCTTCAAGAGTCACCAGTTCTCCATCTCGGACCTGCTGAGCGGACTGGTGAACAGTCAGGCCGCTCAGGAAATCGCCAAGATGAGTCAGATCAAGTGTCCCATCTGTGGACTGTCCTACCTCGACTTCCGTCAGCACGGGCGACTGGGCTGCGGGACCGACTACACGGTATTCAAGGAAGGACTGATGCCGCTGTTGGAGAAGATCCACGGGGGCACCGAGCACATGGGGAAGATTCCGACCTCGAGCGGCGAGGCACGGGAGATGAGCAAGGAACTTCTGGAGCTTCGTCAGGCACTCAAACGTGCGGTCGAGACCGAAGACTACGAGGCGGCCGCGAAGTTCCGTGACCAGATCCAGGCACTGGAGGAGGGTCGCAATGCAGATGCGTGACCTCGCGAGCTCGCCCGGGGAATGGCTGAAAGGCACCGGCCCACAGTCCGAGGTCGTCATCTCCAGTCGCATCCGACTCGCACGCAACCTCATCCAGTTCCCCTTCCTCTCCCGGGCCACCGAGGAGCAGAAACAGCGTGTGCTCGACATCACCCACGGACACCTTGCCGCCATCGACATGACCAAAGGCCTCACCTTCGTGAACCTCTCGGAGACCGATCCTTTGGACCGGTCGCTCCTTGTCGAGCGACACCTCATCAGCCGGGAGCTGGCCGACGGCGACTGGCCGCGTGCGGTGGCGTTCGGTCAAACCGAGACCATGAGCGTCATGATTAACGAGGAGGATCACCTGCGGACGCAGGTGCTGCGCAGCGGACTGGAACTCACCGACGCCTGGCACCAGATCGACCAGTTGGACGACGCACTGGAGGAGCGGCTCGATTTCGCGTTTTCGGCACAGTTGGGCTACCTCACGGCCTGTCCCACCAACGTCGGCACGGGCATCCGTGTGAGCGTCATGCTGCACCTCCCGGCACTGGTCATCACCCGGGAGATCGAGAAGGTGTTCCAGGCGGTGTCGAAGGTGAACCTCGCGGTGCGCGGACTCTACGGGGAAGGGACACAGGCGTCGGGAGATTTCTACCAGATTTCCAACCAGCGCACGCTGGGAAAAAGCGAGATGCAGATCATCGAGAACATCGAGTCGGTCGTCCCGCGCATCGTCGAGTACGAGAAGATCGCACGCACCAAGCTCCTCGCGGAGAACCGTCCGACGCTCGAGGACCGCGTCTGGCGGGCCTACGGACAGCTCCGCAGCGCACGCACCATCTCCTCCGAGGAGACCATGCATCTCCTCTCGGCCGTCCGCATGGGCATCAACATCGGACTCATCAACGACCTGGCCATGGCCACCGTCAATCAGCTCTTCATCCACACGCAGCCCGCACACCTCCAGGAGCTGCGCGGCGAAGCCCTGGACGCCGACGAGCGCAACGTCGAACGTGCCAGCTACATCCGCTCCATGCTTAACGGCACTTGAAACCGCTACCGCAGCGTCGAAATTCGAAGCACGAACTCCGAAACAAGCACCAAATTCAAATGACCAAATGACAGAAACCTTGCCAGCGGGGGTGTTGTTTCGGTCATTCCGTCATTCGTGCTTCGAATTTGTTTCGGATTTCGAATTTCGGCAGTCGAGGAACATCCGACCGGCGGCTACAGCAACTCGTCGTCTCTCTCGCTCTCCTCCTCCCCCTCTTCCTCTTCTTCCTCTTCTTCGGTCGGGCCGTATTTCCACTGCTCGCCCTCTTCCATCTCCTCGATCTCCCGCTCCACCGCCTTCATCATCTTTTCCTGGAGCGGTGCGAGTTTCTTGTAGTGGGCGACGGTGGCCATATACGCCCGCACCATCGTGTCGAGCTTCAAGAGCTGCCACTTCGTGAGACACTCGGGCTCCTTGATCGTCTGGAAGGGGTGACAGTTGAGCTTGATGCTGCCGTCCGGACCGATCTCACAGAACTCACAGTCCTTGCACTGGATCATGACTCCACCCCTCTCGATCCACGGAAGGTCCCCATTCACGTACGTCGTTGTTGACGACGTGCCCCGGCCCCGATACATCGGGGCCGTGCTTTCCGACTACTCCCCCAGCACCGGCACCTTGACGAGCTTGATGGTCTGACCGTCGGAGAAGGCGACGGGGGCGAAATTCGGCGGACTCATCGGCGGGACCACCACCGCCGTCATCTGACGATACTCGTGGAGCGTGACCTTCCCGCCCGCGAGGTCGAGGGGCGGCGCCCAGCTCCCGTCACGCCTCCGACGATAGCACAGGATCTTCGCCTCCCGCCTGAGCTGGATGCGCTTGTGCTTGGGGGGCTCTTCGGTGTGTCCCATCGTCACGAGCATCAGGTCGGTGGCGCCGCAGACGGTCAAAGACCCGGCGTCGTCCGCACTCAGGAGCTCCTGGTGCCAGTGCTTGCCGTCGTAGCGGAACACCCCGCGCCGACCCCACGCGGTAAGAAAGACTTCGTCCTCTCCGATGGTCACCACCGAGCCCGGGACACGGAACGATTCGTTCTCACTGACGGCCAGCTTGGCGGTCGCCTCGGGCAGGATGGCTTCGGCTTCGGACCACTTCTCCCCGTCGAAGCGGCTCCAGCGCAGCCCGCGACTGTCCTGCCAGAAGACCGCGGCGTGTCCGCGGAAATAAGTAATCCGCGGCTGCTGGTAGCTGTAACTGTTGTAGCTGAAACGACTCTCGGCGCTTCCGGGAACCATGGCCGATTTCCCCACATGCCACCAGCTCTCCCCGTCGTCGTCGGAGAACTTGCAATGGACGACCAGTCGGCGCATGCGGTCCGCCGCACCCCAGCTCGCCCAGAGCCGGCCCTTCTTGGGTCCGGCCGGAAGCCGGATGACCCATGAGGCCGAGCCGCAGTGACGAATGTCGTAGTCGAGGATGCTCGCCCAGGGTCGGCGCTCCCAGCCGCTCCCCGTGAAGGTGTATTTCGTCAGGTGCTGTCGGGGCGTGGGGACACCGATGCCCGCACACCCGGGGCCGCTCGAAACCACCACCGCATCCCCGTGTGCGTCAATCACGCTCCCGCGCGAGGTGCCGTGGTCGAAGTTCCCCGCCTTCGGGCCCGACATCGACTCCCAGGTTTGACCCCCGTCCGTGGACGCCGTCACCACCGGACGCTGACGCCATCGACCCTCACCACGCATGTAGCCGAGCATCAGATGCCGGTTGTCCGCCGCCGCAACCCACCCGAAAGGCACCACCGAACCGTCCGCAATCTTCCTTGCCGCTGCAAACTCGATGGGCGAATGGTCGGGCCGGTAATCCTTGACAAGCTGGGGGACGACGGGTGTCGCCCCAAGCTCGGGCGTCGGAACCTTCATCGGTGTTTTGTCGCGCAACACCTCGAAGGTGCTGCCGGTACCCCCGCGGACAAGTCGGAGGTTATCGACCCGAACGGTCGTCGGGTCGTTTGGCAGTCCCAGGAGATAGAAGTTGGCGATGTGCTTGAGGTCGAGTTCCCGATCGCGTTCGGCGGCTTTGAGGTCGAGTTCAAGCGTGACCCAGTTACCGGCGGGCAGTTGAAAGGCACGGACAACCGGGGGCTCGATCGTCTCGTCCTCCACCACCAGGCGGACCTCGATCGGCTTGGCCGTCTTGACGTCCAGCCACATCAAATCGTAGCCGGACCAGTCCGACAGGTCCCCCTTGGCGTGTGCGAGCCACTGGAACGTGTTGAGGATAACCGAGGCATCGGACCCGCTCCGCAGGACGGGGTAATACCGCCGCTGAAAGGGCGTCCGCTCGAAGGACATCTGTCGTCGTCCGCGCCGGACGTAGCGGACGAGCGCCTGCTTCCCCTCGGTCGCCTCACCGGTGCGACACCGCCAGGTCCAGGCACGGTTCGTCTCGCCGAACTCGAAGTTCGTCCAGAAATCCACGCCGTCTTCGAGTTCCTTCATCCCGCCCCAGCTCCCTTCCTTCTTGCGGGCGAGTTCCTCCGTCTCGAAACCAAGGATGAGTTTCCGGTCGTCACCCATCGCGGACACTCCCAGCAGCAATACGAGCAGAAATGCCGTGCTTCCGACGGCCTTCATCATGGACCCCCCCAGGATTGTGGAAAGCGTTTCACGCATGCACCTCGATGCTCATGCACGGCGGGTCCGGGATCACCTCGGGCGGACCTTCGAGTTTCGACAGGTCGTAGTCGCGGGCCATCTCGTAGAAGGTGACCACGTTTTCGACCGGGCAGTCGAAGCTGACGACGTTCGACGCACGGAAGACGTAGCCGCCGTTGTAGGCACAGGTTGTGAGGAGGAAATCGACCTCGCGTCTCACGTCCTCCAACGTCCCCAGCGGCAGCGTCCGTTGGACGCTTCCGCCGCCGTCGAGCGTCACACGCTCACCCCACTTTGCCTTCACCGCCGCCGGATTCAGACACTCCGGCTGAAGCGGGTTGAGCACGTCGTACCCCACCTCGATGACGTCGTCGATGATGGGGGTAACGTCCCCGTCGGAGTGGAAGAAGAACTTGACGTCCGCGTTGACTTTGCGCGTCTCGGTGATGATGCGCTTCCAGGCCTGCTTGTCGAGAGCACGCCAGCGCTCGGGCGGGACGATCATCCGGTCCTGCATGGCGACGTCGCCCCAGAACTGGAGCATGTCCACCCCGGCGGCGGCCGAGCGCTTGCACATGGCGATGGTGTAGTCGAGGATCCGATCGTAAAGGGCCTCGACGAATTCCGGGTTGGCGATGTAGTCGCAGAGGAAATTCTCGAACCCCCGCATGTGCCAGGCCTGCTTGAACGGGTGCACCCCGCTGGCGCCCACCACCCAGTAGCCTTCCTTTTTGAAGGTGTCCACCTTTGCCGGAAGCTCCGGGTCGTCCTCGATCACCCTGTCGCCCGGCCAGTCGAAGCTGTCCAAATCGTCGGTCTCGGCGAACGGGCCGCTGACCCATTCGAGATACTTGCCGTCGGCGCCCACGCGCTGCACGACGCCCCACGGTCCCTCGAACGTCCGTGAGTCGTGGAGGATAACCGGTCCCATCCACGCGTACGCCCCCTCGAGCGTGCCGTTGACCTTCTTCTCGTACTCCGCCCAGCGGGTCTTCGGCGAGACGCTTCGGGTCATGTCGGCGCCCAGGATGCGAGCGACCTCCCCGCCGGTATCGACCTTGTAGTGTCTCTGCACCGCTTCGGTGACCTCGTGACGCCAGCCGAGCTGTATGGGCACGCGGTCGGGTTTCCGACGGTTCAACGTCGCAATCATGCGTTCGCGGGGGGTCATGCGTGTTCCTTCGTGGAACGCTCAGGGTCTCAGCTTCCTGCGGAGGGCCTCCTCGATCAGAGGTGGGACCATATTTTGGAGAGACCCGCCGAGTGCGGCGACCTCCTTGATAAGACTCGAACGGATGAAACTGTACTTCTCGTCCGACATCACGAAGACGGTCTCGATTTCCGGGTCGATGGTGCGGTTGGTGAGTGCCATCTGGAACTCGTATTCGAAGTCACTGACGGTGCGGATGCCCCGGAGGATGATGTTGGTCTTGTGGGAGCGGACGTGGTCGATCGCCAGCCCGCTGAAGGAATCAACGGTCACGTTGTCGTACGGCTTGACGAGCTCCTGGACCATCTCGAGCCGCTCGTCAAACGTGAACAGGTATTTCTTCCCGGCGCTCGAGGCCACGCTCACCACGAGCTCGTCGAAGATCTTCGACCCGCGCTCGATGAGGTCGAGGTGTCCGTAGGTGACGGGGTCGAACGACCCCGGATAGACCGCCTTTCTCACGGCGAGGTTCCTCCCGACACGTCGCGGAAGAAGATGTGCGTGTCCACGGTGACAGGCTTTTCGTCCGCCTCGGCGACGGCGCCCGCCAGCACCGTGGGAAGTCCCGCCTCCGGCTTGGGAACAAGACCCGGCCCGGGTCCCGCACTCAGCTGAACACGGTTGGAACAGAGCCCGCCGAACATGTAGGCTTTCAGCTCGGGATACCGGTCGGCCAGATACGGGTCACACACATTCCAGCCGAAGCCCGGGACGTAAAAGCGAACCCACGCATGTCGCTCCGACAGTTCCGTCCGATCCGGGGTCTTGTCCTCCGGGAGCATCACGCCGCTCTCGATGCGCGCGGGAATCCCCGCCGACCGAAGAAGCGCCACCGTGAGAAGCGCGTAGTCGAACGCGTTTCCTTTGCGCGCGACGAGGATCTCCTTGACGCTCCGGCCGCTCGGGGCGGCCGTCATGGCGACGGTTCCGATGTCCGGATCCGGTCGAACCACAGCTTCGGTCACCTCAACGGTCACCTCCGGAATGAAGACGGCGTTATCGACGTCCAGGGCGCCCATCACGTAGTCGTAGATGGCACGCGCACGGTCGAAGGCGGCGTTATCGGCAGGCGCGACCTCGCCGATGATCTTCGCAAGCTCGGACTGGCTGGCGTCTTCGACCGGTGCCAGGTCGGCCGCCAGGCGTTCCTGGAGTTGATTGTCCGGCCCGGTGGCATTGGTCGTCATGTCCTGATGCTCCACCCTCACGCGCTCGACGCGCAGTGCATATTCCACGTCGAACGACTTCGGCAGCGGCGCTTCGGCCGAGACGAAAAGCACCGGCGCGCCGTAGTGTGCGTCATACCGGATCATCGGCCGGTAGCTGGCCGGGCTCTGGATGGTGGGCTCGACCAGCCGCTGATGCCGCGAGCTCGTCGGAAACGGCATCCACAGACGCACCTCCTTGGTCTTCTCGGGGATGTCGCTCACCGTCACCGCGCAGACCAGTTCCACCAACCGACTCTCGGGAAGAATGTGCTGTCCCTCGCCGGTGAAGAGCGCCTTGCCGGGGCTGCTCCTGCACGAGAGACCCGCTGAAACCACGCTCAGAACCAAGATCGCAAGAAATGTCCTCTTCAACGGATTCGTTCCTTCCAAGACGCCGCGCACTATCCCCAAAGCCCAAGCCGCCGTAGGGTTATAAGTGTCCGCCCGGCCGATATTGTCCCACAAGTATAGGACCCAGGCGGGAATTTGCAAGACAGATTCCAGCGGGGCATTTGCATTGTGGCCGCTCTGCGATGCATGGGGGCGAGCAATGGGCACTCAGAAGAACCGCAGTCGTGCTTCGGGGAGACCCTGGGGGCCGAAGAGGAGCATGAAGATGTTCTCGTCCTCGCCGCCGTCGCGCTCGTAGGCGAACTCAAGCACCCACCGGTGCAGACGTCGTTTGAGCGCAACACGGTAGTCGCTGGCTTCGCTCGGGCCGACGTCCAACTGTCCGAGGAACCCAAGCGTCCAGCGTTCGTTGAGCTTGTAGTCCAGACTCCCGATGAGCATGTTGCTCGAGGACGCGTCGATGTAGCGCTGTCCGAGGTAAAACGTCATCTTCGGCGAGCGGTCAAAGATGACACCGATGTCGAAGGTATCGAGCTTCCCGCCGCGGTCGAGCCGGACGCTCGACTCACTGATGAGGGTGGCCCGGTCGGAAATCTGCCAGAGGTATTCGACGTTGAGCGGTCCCAAGTCGCGCCCGTTGTTGTGACGGTGTCCCTGTGGGAAGTAGTCCATCTCGAGGTCGAGGACCATCCAGTTGACGGTGTGCCACCCGCCGACGCCGGCGGGCTCGATGCGTCTTCCCAGCCGGCGCGTCTGCAGTCGCTGACGAAGACCGAAACGAATGACCTTCGTGTCGTTGAGTGCGTCCACCTCGTCGAACTGGTAGATCTGGCTCGGCGGCTTGGTCCTCACGAACGTGCCGAAGACGTCAACCGTCGGGGTGATGATGTGTCTCAAGCGGTTGATATCCCAGAGCCGGTTATAATAGTCGTAGATGCGCCATATCGTCGCACTCGACCGGA
>Ga0111220_1017_pt1 | contig 12446 bp, 11 predicted proteins | sample DeeMarSWOR152_54_FD_80384 | JGI IMG/M metagenome (GOLD analysis project Ga0111220, IMG submission 80384) | Planctomycetes bacterium DG_58
GGATTCCCCCCGGACGGAGAGCGTGATGCTGTCCACCGGCTTGTTCCAGCTCGGCGCGGATTACTCCATGCAGAACTACTACCCGTATCCGCGTCGGTCGAGTCGCATGCACTTCGGTCCGTTCACGCAGTTCGCCGCACGGGATTTCGGCCGTGGACGCGTCGCGGCGTACACCGATTCCACCACCCTCAGCAACTTCAGTGCGCTCCACCCGGGTCGTGCGGAGCTCGTGCTGGCGACGGTGGATTGGGTGGGTCGGACGCATTCACGGGGCACGTGGCGCTGGGTGCTGGGCTCCCTCGGGGTGCTGCTCCTGGCAGGTGCGGTGACGGCGTTCCTGTGGCTGCCGGACCGGGTGGGCGGGACGTCGCTCCTTGCGGCGGGAGTCGTGTTCGGGTGTGCGGTTGCGCTGGCGGTGGTGCGGACGTCCGTAAGAGGAAACTTCGCGCTCCCCAAACCTCACACGAAGCCGACGCACGTGGCGTTCCTGCGCGAGGGGTGCGAGTACGAGCTGCCGATCGAGGATTTCGTCCGTGACAGGGAGAAAAGCTTCGATCTTGTCTACCAGTGGGTGCTGCGGCTGAGGTATTTCCCGCGCGTGCGCCGGACGCTTGCCGACGCACTCCAGGACGACCTCGTGGTGATGGTGAATCCCGTCGGCGGGTTCGGTGCCCGGGACCTCCGACGGCTCCACCGTTACGTGGAGTCGGGCGGGAAGGTGCTGGTGCTTCTGAGACAGCCGTCTGCAACGCCGGCACTCAAGCGACTTTTCGACATGTTCGACCTCCGAGTGGACCCCGGGCCGTTCGAATACTTCGAGCGTGTGTCACACGCCGCCGACACGCAGGGGCTCCTGGACATTTTCCAACTGGAGATCGACCCGAGCGTTGTCTGTCGTCGGAAAGCGCTCGTTGCCGCCGACGGCCAATCGACCGGCGTCGTCGCGGACGGCGTGGTGGTTCGAGGGGGGAAGACGCTCTACCGGATGGCCGGGCTTCCGGTGGCGGCAATGTACGAGGCGGGCGACGGGAAGCTGCTTGTGATCGGGTTCGGGGAGCTCTTCAGGGACAGTGCGATGGGTCACACCAACGCCACGCTTCCCGACGAGCAGCTCAAAGCACGCTTCCGGCTTCTGTTCAAACTCCTCCAGTTCCTGCTGCCGCCCGAGGAGCACCTGCCGCAGGCGGTCCTGCACGAGGTCAAGACCGACACCGCTTGGATGAAGTGAGCGTGCGCTGCTCTGTTCAAAACGTGTGAGTACGGGTGCCGCCTCTCCCTCCCCTTTGGGAGAGGGAGGGGGCACTCCCTCCCCCTTTTAGGGGGAGGATTGGGGTAGGGCCTCTCCAACGCCGGGTCTCTCTACCCTCCCCTGACTCCCTCGACTGCGCTCGGGATAAACCCCTCCCTGAGAGGGAGGGGGGATCGCAACAGAGCAAGCCTGCGTCGGGATGCCGGGGCCGACGCACGCGAGGTGTGGTCGTCACGGTGCTTTCTGCGAAGCAACAGGAGGTCAGACAAGCATCGCAGTCCTCTTGTCCCGCTGACGCGGGACCCGGACAACGGAAAACGTTGTCCGGGCCACCCTGATCGTGAGCTTAGCGGGGCACCCCGGTCGTGGAGGGGATGTCAACAGAAGAAGTGTGCCACGGAATGCCGAGGGGGAACCACGAGAGGCGTGGAGGTCACGGTGCTTTCGAGGAGCCGCGAAGCGCTGATTCAGCGGAGCGGATCTTTCGTTCGAGTCCCGGTTCGTCGGGTCGGAGCTTCGCGATCTTCAGGTAGGCCTTCAGTGCACCGTCGTTGTCGCCCTTCGCTTCACAGCACGCCGCGATCCCGTAAAGAGCGGCGACGGACGTCGGCGCCGGTTGCAGCGTCCGCTCGAAGCTCGGACGTGCACCGTCCACATCCCCGAGCTCGAGAAGGAACTTCGCCAATTGCAGGTGGGCCGCCGCATCGTTCGGACGAAACCTGGTCTCACGGATGAGCTTGTCCAGGTGGCGCTGCTGGAGACTCTGCGCGATAGCCGGGGATGGAAGCGCTTCCTGCGGAGGGCGCGGCGTGGTTCCGACCGGCTGCGCCCCCGTGGCGTCCGAGCGCGCACCGTGCCTCACCACGAAGAACGCCACGATCGCGACGAGCAGGGCAACCGCCGTAACCAGAACGTACCTCATGAAACCGGCTCCGAGTGTTCGAGCGTCGGTGCGGGGAACGCAGACCAGAGCAGGCAAATCCTGCCGGACCGTGTGGCTACTTCCGAGGTGAAGGGGGACCTCTGGGGGGAATCACGGGCGGCTCGGCGTACTCCTTCGGCCTCAGCCCGTTCTTGCTCAGGAACTCCCTCAGCTCCTTGTTCGGCTTGTAGCCCCCCAACAGCATGAGCGCCTGGCCCAGGAGGTCGGTGGCATATTTCTCCCTGCTGGCGATCGGTCGGTAGGTCTTCAACCACTGGTCGCACACCGTCAGCAGGACCTTGTTCTCCTCTTCCGAGAGTGTCTCTTTCTCGCTCAACTGTTTCCTGACGATAGCCGCGGCGAAGGTGTGGTCGGTGGCGTAGGCCTTCGACACGCTGTCTGCGGCGGAGGTGAGTGTGTTTCGGACGCCGACGGGGTTCTTCGGCGAGAGGGTCTCGGCGTGGGTGAGGAGCTGGTACAGTCGTGCCGGGGCGTGGAGCAGACGCGGAAGGGAGATATCGCCGATGAGGAGGTCGAGAAGGAGTCGTGCACGCTTTTTGCCGTCCGGGTCGTCCTCGGGACGCACCTGGGCGAGACGTCTCCTGGCAACGGTGCCAAGAGCGCGGCCGCGGGCGTACTCCTTGGTGAGCGGCGACTGGACGATGCGCTCGAGTTGTACGAACACGATGTTCGACCCGGCGTGTTTGTCCATCAGGGAGACGAGGGAAATCTGGAGGCCCTGAAGCGGGGAGCGACGGAACCTCACCGGTCCCAGTGCCTGGATGCGGGCGAGATACTCGTCGGCGATCCGCACGACGACGGGCGCCGCCCTGGCCGTCGGCTGTTTCTCCAGCTCGGCAAGCAGTTTTATCTGCTCTTCCATGAAGGGATACGGCTTGCCGCCGGCAAACCGCTTGCCCAAGTTTTCGGCCGTGTTCAGCTTCTCGTACTCCTGGTAGAGCTGCTCCGCCCTGGTTGCGCCCGCGAGGCGCACCGTGGGCAGGAGAAGACATACCAGGACGACGACGGTCGCACACGTTCGGAACAGTCTCACGGCTACTCCCTGAAAGCTCACACCAGCTCCGCTCCCGCGAACAGCGAGCGACTACCACGGCCAGAGGCTGGCACCCGGAGCGTATGGCGGGGTCGAGTTCGTTCCCGGGTTGCACCAATCCCAGCTCGGATCGACGGACATGCCCCCCGCGGCCAGTCCCGGACAGGTCTGGGTAATGTCGATTTCGAGCGCGCGACAGAGGACCTCCTGGTCGCCGTACGTCGCGTAGCCCCAATAGATGGCGGCAAGGTCGTAGGTGTCCGGATCGTCCGGGTTGGACAAGATGATATCCGCTCCGGGTGAGACCGCATCATCGCGGTCCCTCATGTAGCCGAGGTTTTCGTATCGGTTGGGGACGCCGTCGTCGTCCGGGTCGTCCATCGGGTCGCCGTCGTCCTCGCCGTCCGACTCCGCCAACATGATCAGCGGCTCCCACGTCTCATAAATGGCCTTGTGCAGTCCCTCGTGCGCGACCACCTGGGCACAACAGACCGGACCGATGTCGGTGGTCAACCCGGCAATGCTGATGACCGCACCGGTGTATTTGTTCGTGTGGTATTCCGGCCCGTCGTTTCGCCACTGTGCCCAGGGACACACGTTCACGTGGTCTTCCCCGAGGGCATAGTAGCCGTAGTAGTTGGGGTCGTGTTCGTACTGCCAGTCGTGGGGACTGCCGATGACGACCCGTCCCGTCGTATCGATGGTGTTGGCCGGGTTCTTCCAGTAGTAGAACCAGTTGGGACCGTAGTTGGTGCCGGTGCCGGGGTTATTGTATGCCGGCGGATTGGGGTCCACGTAGAAGATGAACGGTGTCGGGATATACCAGGTTCTCCCGATGCGGTCGTGGAAGACCTCGAGTGCCTGGTTGGACTCGTAGAGCACGGTCCCGGCCTCGACAATCTGGGCGTAGACCGTCTTCGCACCGAAGAAGTCGTTCCGGTCGGGCAGTCCGGTGAAGATGGCGCTCACCTCGTAGGTGCCGAACGCCGTACTCGTCGGGTCGGTGTTGAGACGCGCCTTGCCCATCAGGGAGTGCGTATTCGGGGGCTGTCCGAGGGTCGAGCCGGTCCACGGCGAAAGCGACACGCCGCCCGGGGGAACGGGGTTCGGTGCCCACCACTCGAGCAGCGAGCCCCCGGGAACGAGTCCGACGGGCTCGATGGCCACGCGGATTTTGTTCTCGATATTCGGGATGGCCGACGCGGCGGCATTGAGCGTCAGTTGACAGTAGATCACCATCACCCCGGGATTGCTCCGGTCGAAGCTGAATTCGACCGTCGTCGTGCCGGGCTCGATGAAAGTCACGGTGGGCCCGCCCGGCACACAAGCCGAGGCGGGACACGCCGTCCCACGCACCGGACACTGCGTATTCACGAGCGGACAGTTGGTGGGGCCATGCGGGCAGACGGTCTGCCGCGCCGGACACGCCGTCGTCTTCGCCGGACACGCCGTCGGGAGATCCGCCGGACACTTCGTGACGTGCTCGGGACAGACCGTCGTGTCCAGAGGACACTCCGTGGCCTGTGCCGGACATCGGGTGTGTCGGGCAGGACAGGTGGTGGCGACGAACGGGCAGTGCGTGGTCTGTGCCGGACACCTCGTGGTTTTCCGCGGACATTGCGTCGCGACCGTGGCGGGACATGCGGTATCGCGAACGGGACATTGCGTGCGCTGAATCGGACAGATCGTGGCCACCTGGGGTGGACATGCGGTATCACGTGCGGGACATTGCGTGCGCTGGAGAGGACAGTTTGTCGCACCGCTCGGGCACCGTGTATGTCGCTCCGGACAGGTGGTGTCCACCATCGGACACTGGGTCAGGTGGGTGGGGCACTGCGTGGTTTTCTGCGGACAATTTGTCGGATCGATCGGCGGACACGCCGTTGCCCTCGTCGGACACAACGTCTTGCGCGGGTGACACACCGTCGGACCCACCGGCTGTGACGTCGGTCCTTGCAGGAATACGGGGTCCGGCGGAGAAACCCCACTGAGCGGACCGTCGTCCGGGAGCGTCAGGTCGGTTGTCTGACCCTCCATGCGCTCAAGGGTCGTCCTCAGCGTATACGCGTAGAGTGGTGAGTCCTGTGTTTCTTCGGCGAATCCGACGCCCGCCGCTGCGACCATGCCGCAGAGAAACCCTAACCCAAGCAGATACCTATGTCGTCTCGACATGTGATTTCTACCTCCGTGGCGACTCCCGTTCCGGGGCTCCAACTATGGGAGCACACACCTTCCCCGCTTGCCTGCGCGTCTCCCGGTGAAAACAGCGCACACACGTACACCCACACTACTAATAGTAGGGGGAAACGGGCGAAAAACAAACGGTTTTTGCAAAAAATTTCGTCCGTTCGACGCGGCGTCGGGCCGGGCTTGTGTCACGTAACCTGTTGTCAGATATCAGCTTACGTTGTGGTCGTCCCACCAGCGACGGATGCCGAGAGCGACCTGTTCGGGGTCGTCGGAGACCTTGAAAAGTTCGATGTCCTGCTCCGCAATGCACCCCGCGGCGAGCATGGTGTGGCGAAGCCACTCAATCAGACCATGCCAGTAGTCACTGCCCATCATGTAGACCGGGAACCGCTCGATGCGCAGCGTCTGGATCAGCGTCATGGATTCGAAGAACTCGTCCATCGTTCCGAAGCCCCCCGGCAGGATCACAAACGCCGTCGAGTGTTTCACAAAGAGGAACTTCCGAACGAAGAAGTAGCGGAAGCTGATCAGGTGACTGATATACGGATTGGGCTTTTGCTCCTGGGGCAGGTCGATGTTGAGTCCGATGCTCTTGCCCCCCGCCTCGCTTGCCCCCCTGTTGGCCGCTTCCATGAGTCCCGGACCGGCGCCCGTGATGACCGTGAACCCCTGGTGGACTACCGCTCGCGCCACCGACTGCGCCATTTGATAGTACTTCGAGTCCTTCGTCATTCGTGACGACCCGAAGATGCCCACCGAAGGCCCAAGCTTCGCCAGCTCGTCCAGCCCCTCGACGAACTCGCTCATGATCCGGAAGATCCGCCACGGCTCCTGCTGGGTGAAATCCGTCATGACTCTTCATCCCCCCTTTCTGGTGCGAGTGCCCGAGCCGGAATATATCTTCTTCGCGTCTCGATGGCAACACGAAAACCACACGAGGCATTGGTGCTGCAAGCGGTGGAGGTGGCTCGAAAGGGCTTGCATGCCCTCGGGAAGACGCGACGTGCGCGTTGATCTGTCCGGTTTTTTTCAGGGAGTCATTACCTTGTATCGTCGGTTACGCGTGGTGCCTTAAGGCAAAGCCTTGACAGCAGGTGCTTCTTGTCCAATACTTGCGCCCGTGGATAATCTTTGGGGAGATCTCTGATGTCTGAATGGCCCTTCGGCCGGTGGTGGGAGAGGGTCGCGGCCCTTCTGGCCATTGCATCGTTCTGGCCCTGGATTCTGGGCTGGCCGCACCCGGTCTGGCGGATTCTCATGTATGGGATGCTTGCCGTGATGGCGATCCTTTTGGTGGTAAACGTGCGGAGGCTCTGGCGGATGGGACATCCCCCGGAGTCAGAGGATGACGCCTGAGCGGTGTCGGCCCCGAGGGTGCAGGCCGACGGTGCTCGTGAAATCTTTGCGGAGGCGGGCATGAACTTTCAGGAAATGATCCTCAAGCTGGATCAGTTCTGGTCGGACTACGGCTGCGTGCTTTGGCAGCCGTACGACATCGAGGTCGGTGCGGGGACGTTCAACCCCGCGACGTTTCTGAGGGCATTGGGACCCGAGCCGTGGAAAGCCGCCTACGTGGAGCCCTCGCGGCGACCCACCGACGGTCGCTACGGCGACAACCCCAACCGGTTCCAGGAATTCTGGCAGTACCAGGTGGTCATCAAGCCGGCGCCTGAGAATTCGCAGGAGATTTACCTCGATTCACTCAAACAGTTGGGCATCGATCTGGTCGGACACGACGTGAGGTTCGTCGAGGACGACTGGGAGTCGCCGACGCTGGGGGCGACGGGTCTGGGCTGGGAGGTCTGGCTCGACGGGATGGAGATCACCCAGTACACTTATTTCCAGCAGGCGGGCTCGATCGAGCTCGATCCCATCACGCTCGAACTCACCTACGGACTGGAGCGCATCGCGATGTTCCTCCAGAAGAAGGACAACGCGTTCGAGCTCGCCTGGACGGACGACGTCACCTACGGGGAATTGCGTCACGAGGACGAGGTGCAGTTCAGTCGGTACAACTTCGACGCCTCGGACCCCGAGATGCTGTTGAAGCTCTTCGACATGTACGAGGCCGAGGCGAAGCGTCTGCTGGGGCTGTCTTCGGTGCACGAGCAGGCTGCACAGAGCGGAAGGGGTCTCCAGGCTTGGTTCCTGCCGTTGGTGCTCCCCGCGTATGATTACGTGCTGAAGTGCTCGCACACCTTCAATCTTCTGGACGCCCGCGGGGCCATCGGCGTCGCACAGCGCACGACCTTCATCACGCGCGTGCGCAACCTCGCCCGCGCCGTCGCCAAAGCCTACCTCAAGCAGCGTGAGGCGATGGGCTTCCCCTTCCTGAAATCGTAACAAAGGGGTCCGACCCCTTTGTTACAAACGCCCACCCCCCGGAAGCCAGGTCGGGGTTGTGAAACAGTCTCTTAGCCAAAGCCGCGTCGGTGAAGCGGCGCTCCGAGGTGACGGGTCGCTCCTGCGACCGAGCGCCAGGCGGCAGCTTCAGCACGACGGGTGAGCTTCTTCAGTGTCTCTTCGAGATGTCGGCGGTATCTCTCACGTCCCTCGGCGTTGGTATCGGCTGGCACGAGAAGCGGGTCCCCGATGACACCCAATACCTTCGAGAAGGGATAGGGCACCATAAAGCGGTCCCAACCGTGGAGTCTCCTGCACGGTTTCACCGCCGCCCCGATCGGCATGATGGGCCGTCCGGTCACCTGTGCAAGCATGATGATGCCGGGATGGACGTGCTCGGGCGGGCCCTTCGGCCCGTCCGGGGTGATGGCCAGATCCTGTGCGCTCTCGGTGCCGGCCAGCTCCATCAGTGCCTGTGTTCCGCCCCGGGTGGTTGACCCGCGCACCGCATCGTATCCGATTCCTTTCAGCAGACGGGCCACGAATTCGCCGTCCTGGTGGACGCTGATGAGCACGCGCGCGCCCCGGTTGCGTCCGGCGTAGCCGACGAAGGCCTGGGTATAGTGCCAGAAGGCCCAGATGACAGGACCGTGCTCCCGTCCTATCTTCCGGACCTTGTACACGTCGATGAGCCGCCACCGCAGTGTCGTCATCAGCGTCTTGAACAAAAACGGTCCCACGACCTCCACCAGGTCCAGCAGGAATCGTCTGCCACGTCTCATGGCTGAACTCCCGATGGTGCAAGGTCTTTCCCGCGTGAGCTCGTGCAGGCGTGCTCGGCCCGACGGGTGAGACGGTTCAGTTCCTCTTCAAGTCGGCGACGGTATTCTTCGCGCGCCGCCGCGTCGAGTCTGCGGGGAACGAAGATAGGGTCGCCGAAGGCCAGCGCGGCCCTTGCGAACGGCAGCGGCAGGAAAGCCCGGTCCCAACTGTTGAAGGTCTTACGGGGATATGCCGCGCCGCCCAGGGGCATGAGCGGTCGAGCGGTGAGCTGAGCCAGAAGGATGGCGCCGAGTTGTGCCCGCTCGGGCGGGCCCAGCGGCCCGTCCGGGGTGATGGCCAGGTCCTGAGCTCCGGCGGTCCGGGCCAGTTCCTTCAGGGCCCGGATGCCGCCGCGCGTGCTCGACCCACGCGCCGGGTCATACCCCAGTGCTTGCACCATGCGCGCCACCAGCTCCCCGTCGGGGTGTCCGCTGATGAGGATGCGGACGCCACGGTTCCGTCCCTGAAACGCCGGGAACGCCATCTGGGCGTGCCAGAACGCCCAGATCACCGGACCGTGCTCCCGGTGGACGCGTGCGTCTTTGTGCACGTCCACGAGTCGCCAGCGCAGCGTCATCATGAGCGTCTTGAAGACGAGCGGCGCCGCCTGACCCGCCAGCCCTTTCAGCAACCGGTTGTCCGTGTTCACGCCCATGCCCTCACCCCGAATCCGGCCACTCGCCGGTGAACACCTCACGTGCCGGGCCCGTCAGCGTAACCGCGTCGTCCTTTTCCGACCATTCCACTTTCAACTCGCCGCCGGGAAGGTCTAAGGTGACGCACCGCTCCGTCAGGTCGTTGAGCACCGCAGCGACGCACGTCGCACACGCACCCGTCCCACACGCGAGCGTCTCGCCCGAGCCGCGTTCCCACACCCGCATCTTGACGTGCCTGCGGTCGGTCACCTCGGCGAATTCGGCGTTGACCCCTTCCGGAAAAGACGGGTGGCTCGCAACCGCCGGGCCGTATCCGGCGACCTCGAAGCCGTCCACGTCGTCGATGAACGTCACACAGTGCGGGTTCCCCATGCTGAGGGCGGTGATCCGGAAGGTGCGGTCGAGGATCTCGAGGGGTTCGCCGACGACGCGGCCCGACGGACCTTTCATGGGGATCCTTGAGCGTTCAAGCTCCGGAGGGCCCATGTCCACCCGCACGCTCTCGACGATGTCGCCCGCCGTGAAAAGCTGCAGATGCTTCATCCCGGAGTCCGTTTCGACGGCCAGTTGCTCTTTGCGGGCGATCCCGTGTTCATAGACGTATTTCGCGACACAGCGGATGCCGTTGCCGCACATCTCGGCCCGCGAGCCGTCGGCGTTGTAGATCTCCATCCGGGCGTCGGCCGCCTCGCTCGGGAGGATGAGGATGAGCCCGTCGGCGCCGACGCCGAAGTGCCGATCGCTGATGAGCACCGCAAGCCCCGACGGGTTCCCGATGGTCTCATGTCGGGCGTCCACGTAAACGTAGTCGTTCCCCAGACCTTCCATCTTCGTGAACCTCATCCGGCACCTCCTGAGCACCTTGTAGTCGATTTGGCTTAACTTGTCAAGCAGGAACGGGTTGTGGGAAGAGCTTGCTTGTGAAACATCCCGCGATAGAATGGTCTTGGGGGATTGGACATGGAGAGCTTCGACGAGCGGATGATGGTGCGGGCGCTGGCGCTGGCGGAGCGGGGTCTCGGACGGGTCGAGCCCAACCCTGCGGTCGGCGCCGTGCTGACACAGGGCCAAGAGATCGTCGGTGAGGGCTGCCACCAGTTCTTCGGGGCACCTCACGCGGAGGTGAACGCCCTGAGGGCGGCGGGCGAACGTGCCCGCGGCGCTACGATGTACGTCACGCTCGAACCGTGCTGTCACTACGGTAAAACCCCTCCGTGCACCGATGCCATCATCACCGCGGGGATCGAGCGAGTAGTTGTGGCAATGCAGGATCCTTTCCCGGAGGTCGCCGGAAGCGGACTGGCGAGGCTCCGTGAGGCCGGACTGAAGGTAGAGGTCGGTCTGTGTGAGCGGCGCGCGGTGAAGGTCAACGCCCCTTACCTGAAGCTGCACCAGCGCGGCGTGCCTTTCTTCATCGCCAAGTGGGCCATGACGTTGGACGGGAAGATCGCGACGGCCGCCGGCGACTCGAAGTGGATCTCCTGCGCGCAGTCACGTGAGATCGTCCATCAGATGCGGAACCGGGCGGACGCGGTCATGATCGGCGTCCGCACCGCCATCCGCGACGACCCGCTCCTCACCTGTCGGCTTCCGGGGGGTCGCAATCCGCGTCGCATCGTCCTCGACACCAAGGCCCGGCTGCCCCTCGATTCGAAACTGGTCACCACCGCGGGGGAAGCACCGCTGTGGGTGGTCTGCGGCGAATCGGCGCCGAGGGAGAAAGTCGACTCGCTCAAGGATGCCGGATGCCGCGTCCTGCGAATTCCCGAACTCGCCGGCCGGGTGGACGTGGCGGTGCTGGCCAGGACGCTTGCGAGCTTCCAGGAGCCGCTCACGAACGTGCTCGTCGAGGGAGGCGGTCAGGTGCTGGGGTCGCTCTTCGAGGCACGTCTGGTGGACCGGGTGATGGTGTTCGTGGCGCCGAAGCTCTTAGGAGGCGAGCAGGCCCCGACGGCCGTCGGAGGTCCCGGGGTGAAATTCGTCGTCAGGGCATGGGCCGTCACGGACGTCACGGTGACTCACGTCGGCGGAGACGTGCTGATCGAGGGGGAGGTTTCCTACGCGGAGGAGACGTGAGCTCACTCCTCGGGCTCGTCGGGCGGGAAGTGGCGCCGCTCCATTCTCTCCGGAGGCGTTGCTCTGCCGGGAGGCGGGCCGTGTCTTTGATTCCGTCCCGGGGGCCCGCCACGACCCGGACCGCGTCGTCCGGGCCTCTCGCCGTGCGAGGGGCCTTCCTGTTTCATCCGATCCACCAACTTCTGGATGGCCTCTCGTCTCTGCTCGGGGGATAACTTCTTGAGCTGTTCGATTTCCTCGGGTCGGAGGCGGTGGAGGGCTCTGCCCATGAGTCGGAGCTGCATCAGGTGTTCTCGCGCCTCGGGGGAGTGTGGCGGAAACTCTCTCAGCCGCTCGTAATCCCCCTTGAGGAGCTCTCTGATCGTCCTGAGCCGTTGGAGGTGACGCTGACGGTCCTCGGGACGCATCCGTCGCAGCCAGTGCATGCGTCTGCGGAGGTCCTCGCGCATCTGGGGCCGCAGCTCGTTCATCATGTTTCTTGCCTTGAGAAGTGCCTGTCGTCTTTCCTCCTTCATCCGCTTGAAGCGTTTGTAGTTCTCGCGGATGCGCTGCTTCTCCTCCGCCGACAGCTTCCTCCAGCGCTCGTGACGCTCGCGGAGTCTTTGCTGCTGCTCGGGGGTCATTTTGCGCCAGAGCTCAAGGTTGCGTCGGTACCGTTCCCGCATCTGTTCCGCCGCGGTGGCATCGCCGGAAGCGTTCGGCAGATCGGCCTGCACCGAACCGGTGAGCATCAGGATCGAAATCAGCGCTGTCGCAAGAACGAGGTCTCTCATGATCCACTCCCGCCCGAGTTTTCCGTGGGCTCTTGTGCCGAGAGCAGGATCACGCCGTCTCCCATCTTCTCGAACTCGTCCAGGTTCTCCAGGATGTCGAGGTTCTCGAGCAGCTCCATGTTCCTGACGATCTGCTGGGTGCGTGGGTCGATCGTGCCGTTGGTCCAGAGCAGGTGTCCGACGACGAACGCAAGCAGGATGGCGGCGGCCGTGGCCACGGGGTAAACCCAGCGTGGCAGGACAGCCCTTCGACGCCGCGGACGCACCTCGGCCAGACGCCGGAACACGCGCTCCTCCAGACCCTCGGGCAGATCCACGTCGCCGAGTGCACCGAGCGCGGTCCACACCCGCTTCAGCTCGT
>Ga0111220_1020_pt1 | contig 11985 bp, 5 predicted proteins | sample DeeMarSWOR152_54_FD_80384 | JGI IMG/M metagenome (GOLD analysis project Ga0111220, IMG submission 80384) | Planctomycetes bacterium DG_58
CGGATTGAGCGGCACGTCGCATCCGGTCGTTCTCGACGGCGATCTGCTGATTGACCTGCTCGACCCGGACCTCCATGTTCCGACTCAGCCGATCCTGATCACGATAGCGTCGGGTCTTGTCCTCCTTCTCCAGCTCGACGATTTCCTGGTAGGCGTAGAGTCTCTCGCGCAGTCGCTGCAAGAGATCGGTATCGCGCGTGTTCTCGTACGTGCCCTCTTCCACGGCCTTGTTGACGGCGTCGTAGAGACTCTGGGCGGCGATCATCTCGACATTGGCCTGTGCGGCGGCCTCCTGAAGCCAGCGCTCGTTGGTCAAGACGACACTGCGAATCTCGGGGAGAGCGTAGATCTCACGCTCGGCACTGAAATCCTGGACCGCACGGCTCGCCTTGTCCTGTTCCCGCTTGATGTCCTGGGCCCGGTTCAGAAGTGCACGGACCGAAGCGTCGAACGCGGAGCTGCGCCACTCCTTGAGGATGTCCGTGTAGGCGTCGGTGACGGCGTTAACCATCCGGGCGGCCATCTTGGGGTCGGGCCAGAGCACCCAGATCTCGACGTGGTGGGTCTTCGGCACGCGGGAGACGCGAATCCAATTCCGGACGACCGCGATGGGGTCGCGGTCGGGACCCAGCTTCCGGAAGTACTCCCAGTTGTACATCCCCATGTCGTTGTACAGCTTGCGGGCGATGCGACGACTTCTCAGGTTCTCAACCTGGGAATTGTAGAACTCCTCCGTGGCCATCCGACGTGCCCCGGCCTCAATCACGTCGGGCGTGTCCACGCTCCTCTCGATCTCGATCCTCGCGTACGCCCGGTAGAGCGGTTGCTGCATGAACGTCGCCACCACCACCGACGCAAACACGAGACCCCAGAAAAACAGGATCAGGAGCACACGTCTCTTCAGCACCCACAGGTAATCCGTCAGGTGCATCTTCCTTTCCGGTCTCTTCACCGCCATGCTGATACTCCCTTCTCGGCCCACATCCCCCGAGGGCCCTGCGAAAGAATCGACGAATGCGGGGGCTCATCCCCGCGGATTTCCTCCCTCTCCGCGAGAGGGAACTGGCCACGGCGGGCCAGCTCAAGCACGAGCAGTCCTTTTTATCCCACAACGGTGGAAAGTCAAGCCTCAACTCTCCCTCGGGACCCGAAGTCCCCTCGGGACGAGAGGCACTGCGCCGAGCGCGACCATGGCGCGGAAGTCGGCTCCCCCCCCTGAGTCTGTCCCGTTTTGTGACAGTCCTCACGAGCCTGATGCGGACACTTGTGTCGCGTCTGTGCCGGACAGACGCCCCACAAGGGACCGCGGCGCATCTACAATTCCGTCTCCATTTTTTATCGACCAAAGCTCACTTGATCTTGTCATAAATCTCCTTGGCACGGTCATATTCCGGGAAGCGCGGGGCCTGCAGTGCCGCTCCAAGCACCTTCTTCGCCTCGGCCTTCTCCCCGTTCAGAAACAGCACCTCTCCGTAGTGGTACAGGATGCGGGGCAGTGCCGGACGGGTGTCTCGGGTGAGGATCTGGAGTTTGACGGCGTGAGCCAGCAGCGGCAGGGCCTTTTTCGGCTCGCCGATCAGTCGGTAAGCCCATCCCACGGTGTCGAAGAGGTAGGCGAAGTCCGGGAACTTCTTGAGGTAAGGCTCGCCCAGCTTGATGGCCTCTTCGGGGAGTTTCTTCTTGGTGGCCAAGAGCCACGCCAGGTTGTTCACCGCGACACCGAAGTCCGGGTTCGCATCCATCGCGAGTCGGTATTCTTTGACCGCCTCATCCAGCTTCCCCTCCAGCTCCCAGATGCCAGCGAGGAAGGTGTGTCCCATGGCGGTGCCCTGTTTGGTGGGGACATCCCGGATCATGCGTTGGGCGGCTTGCCGGGCCTGGTCAAACTCCTTCCGTCGTGAATAGAACTCGACCATCGCCTGATGGACCGCGGGGGTGGTGCGAGCGGTCGTGATGGCACTCTTGTGGGCACGCTCGGCCTCCACCCACCGCCCGGCCGCGACATGCAGCGAGGCGAGGTCCAGCCACCCCGCCGTGGAGTTCGGGTTGTCCTCGAGATACGTCCCGTATTCCCGGATGGCACGCTCGGTCTTCCGCTGACTCCGGAGGACCCTGGCGAGTCCGCGCAGGATGGTGAGGGACTTGGGATTTCGCCGTCGGGCGTCCTGGAATTCGAGGAGGGCCTCGCCCAGACGGTTCCCACGTCGGTAGGTCTCGGCCAGCCGCTCGTGAGCCAGCACGGAATCGGGCCACTGTCGTCTCAACGCCTTGAAGGTCTTCTCGGCGTCGGCGATCTTGTTCTGTGCCAACTGAAAATTCCCCATCTGAAAGCCCGCCTCCAGATTCATCGGCTCCTTCTCGAGCACGGCCTTGCACTCGGCCACCGCGTCCGCGAGCTTTCCCTGTGCGGCCAGCAGTCTCGCCTTCAAGAGTCGTGCGGCCGTGAGCTCGGGTGCCAGCTTGATGGTCTCGTCGAGTTCGGCACGGGCCTTGGTGAACTGTCCCCGAGCGACATACTCCCCGGCCAGGACATAATGTCCCGTGTGGAGCTTGGGGTCCGTGCGGACGACGTCTTCCAGCACGCTCACCGCCTCGTCGGATTTCCCCAACCGCGAGAACAGCATGGCCTGGAGGACGCGATTGTCGGGATTTTTCGGATCGGTCTTGATGAGTTCCTCGACGTGTTCCTGGGCCTCTTCGATCCGTCCGTCTCGCAGGAGGACCTGTGCAAGATTGCGCTGGACCCCGGCGTCCTTCTTGATTTCCAGTGCCCGCTTAAGGGCCGCAATCGCCTCGGCGAGCTTCCCTTCCTCCAGTTTCATGCGACCCAGCTCCACCTGTCCGTCGAAGCTTCCGGGCGACAGTTCACGGACCCTGGTGAACGCCTCGCGGGCCAGGATGTCGTAGCGTTTCGCCGCCGACTCGTCCCCCTGTTTGCGCGCCCGAGCCAACAGCTCGAGGTAGGCGAGTCTCAGATGCTCCCACGTGACGGCCGAGGGGGAACGTCCCGTCTCCTGTCTGGCCGCGAGACTCCTCTGGAACAGCTCCACCGCCCGTCGGTGGTCCCCCTTCTTGTAATGGGCCCAGCCCTCGGTGTCATCAAGCTCGGCGGCGAAGCGGAAGCCTCGGCGGCCGGCGGCGGTCATTCGGCTGCGGAACCCATCGAGGATCTTGAGGGCGGCGTCCGGGTCGTTCTTGGCTTCGATGAGATACCAGGCGTAGTTGTTGGCGGCCATCCCATCATTCGGCATGTTTTTGCGCCACTGGAGGTAAAGGGCCTCCAGTTCGTCGGTCTTCTTGTCGTCGCGGTAGAGCCGTTCGATGAAGCGATAGCTGGGCTGATGCTTCGCGTCCACCTTCAAGGCCTGTCGGGCCATTTCGATGGCCTCGTTCTGTTTCTTCTCGGCGAAGTACGTGTGGGCCTTGGCCAGATAGACACTCGGCACCTCGGACCTGAGCTTGAGCGACTCATCGTAATACTCCCTCGCCTTGGCGTACCGCTGCCGTGTGACTTCGACGTCGCCCATGAACGAGTAGAGTGCCGAGGCCTCGACACTGGTGGGGATGTTCTTCTTGAGCAGGGCGATGGCCTCGTCGTGACGCTTCACGCCGACCAGCACGTTGGCCAGGGCCGCGAGGGCCTTCGGGTCGTTCTTCTCGAGCTCGACGACCTTCCGGAACTCGACAATGGCCTCGTCGGTCTTCTTCTGTTCCATCAGCACGTTCCCGAGTCTGCCGTGAGGCAGCGGCTTGTCCGGAAACGCCTTGATCGCGCGGTCGTAGTACTCGCTCGCCAGTTTCAGGTTCTTGTCCCGACGTGCGATGTCTCCCAGCATGACCAGGGCATCGAGGTCGGGCTTGTTCTCGACAATGGTCAGACACTCGGTGCGTGCTTCGGCGGTCCGGCCCTGCTGGAGAGCGATTCGAGCCAGACTCAACCGCGGCTCCACGAGGTCCGGTCGGAGGTTCGAGGCCGCCCGGTAACTCTCCCTCGCCTCGATCAAACGTCCCTGGGCTTCCGTGGTCCCCTCACGCGTCCCGCGTCCCGCCGCCACCTGAGCCATCCGCACATAGACCCCTGCCAGCTCGCTGTGAATCCCGTAGTTGCGCTCTTCCACTCTGAGTTCCCGTGACAGCGTGATCGCCCGCTTGAACTCCCGCACCGCCTCATCGAAACGGCCCAACCCCACGTGCACCCTCGCCTTCACGATCGTCATGTCGATGTCTTTGGGGCTCATGCGCAGTGCCTCGTCCACAACGGCCAGGGCACGAGAGGACTGGTCCTGTCTCATCAGCACGTCGATGAGTCGGAGACGGACGACGCGGTTGGTCGGCTGGAGTCTCAACGCATCGCGGAGATTGGCCTCGGCAACGGAGAGGTCCTTGTTGAGACGGGCACGCTCGGCCCGGGCAATCGCCGGCAGCGGATTGTTCGGGTCCAGCGCGGCGATCCGGTCGTAGACCGTCTGGGCCTCGTCGGGCTTCCGGGCCATCTCCAGGAGTCGTGCCAGAAGTCCCAGCAGTGCGACGTTGTCCTTGTTCACCTCAAGGGACGACTGGGCCACGGCGATGGCCTTGTCAAAATCCTTCTGCACCGTGTGCATGTTGGCGAGGGCCAAGGTGGTACGGAAGGACCTCTTTTCCAACTCAAACCCCTTTTCCATGCATGCGATGGCTTCGGCGTACTTCCCCTGTCGCCACAGTGCGTCGGCCAGACCGATCCATCCCTCGGGCCGCGTGGGACTCTTCTTGGTGAAGGCCCGCCAGGCCGCCTCGCCCTCGGTCAGCTCGCCGGTCTTGGTCATCGTGTCGGCACCCATGATATCGATGATGGGCCCCCGCTGCCCGGCGGCGTGAAGCTCCTCGATCAACTTCTTGGCCTCCTCGTAGTTGCCCAAGGAGTAATAGACCTCGGCGAGTGCACGCTGCACCCGCTGGTCGCCGGGCAACTGTGTGGCCACCCCCTCGATGTAGGTCCGGGCCTTCTTGGGGTCCCCCAGACGCAGATGACACACACCGACGTAGTACCGCACGTTCAGGTCGTCGGGGTTTGCCGCCAGGGCCTGCTCCAGCTTCCGGAGGGCCGGCTTGTACTGGCGCTGCATCACGGAAAGCTGCCCTTCCAGTCGCAGCACAAGCGGATCGACCGGACCGGAGATCTCCTTGATCTGCTGGATATACTTGACGGCTTCCTCGGGCTGGTTGCGCTGCAGCTCCAGCAGCACCATCTGCTGTCGGACGTGGACGTCCTTGGGATACCGCTCGGCCGTCTTGCGGTAGCAATCCAGCGCCTCGTCCACCTTCCCGGTGCCCAGGTAGAAGCGGGGCAACTGTCTCATCAGTGCCCTCCTCTGAGGACTGTCCTCGGGAAGTCGGCCGACCTCATCGGTGAGGAGTCGTTCCCCTTCGCTCCAGCGCTTGTGCCGACTGAGAAAGCGGGCGAACTCGTAGCGGACGCGGACGTTCTCAGGGCTGGCCTCCAACGCATCACGGAACGTCTGCTCGGCCTGCTTGATCTTCTTTGTCTGTTCCAAGGTCCCGGCTTTGGCGAGGTAGGGGATGTCCTGCTTCGGGGTGAGCTTGATGGCCTCGTCATAGTGTGTGATGGCTTCGTCGTATTTGCCGGTCCGGATGGCAAGCCGACCGAGGGCCATGCGGACGTCCTGGTCTTTGGGTCTGCGTTTCCGGGCGGCCTCCAGGAGCGTGCGGGCCTCTGCGGGGTCACCGGGATTCCCACGGGCGATCAAGGCCCGTGCCAGAAGCACGTGGGCTTCGTGAGGCATCCGCTCCCTTCGCAGCACGCTGATGACCTGGTCGTAGTCCCTCTGGGTATAGAGCACCTGGGCGAGATGCAACGCCACGCGCGCCGACTGGGGGGCCTGGGCGTAAGCCTTGAAGAGTTCCTGACGTGCGGCCTCGGACTTCTGACGCTTGAGGTAGGCTTGCGCCAGTGCGAGGTGGATATCGGCGGTGTTGAGCCTGACGTCCCCGACGGGCTCCACCTTGAGTGCCTGCTCCAGGTCCCTGATGGCGTCGTCGGTCCGCTCTTCGCGCAGGAGTGCCAGACCGCTGAGCCATAGGGCCTGAACCTGGTAGATGTCCCGACGTGCACGGGCCTTCACCTCGTCGGTCGCCCGGTGCACTTCTTCCAGCTTGCTCTGCGTCAGATAGACATGTGCCTTCTTCACCAGCACGTTGGCGGCCCCGGGAAGTGCCACCAGCGCCTCGTCATAGCTCTTGAGAGCGTCGTCGGGCCGCCTGCGCCGGACGTAGAAGTCGCCCAGAGCGACGTGACTGCTCAGCTTGTCTATCTGTGTCGTCGCATTGTCGCAGCCGCTCTTGAAATGGGTCTCCGCCTTGTCCCAGTCCTCGCCGGACTCGTAGAACCTCCCTAACTCGAGGTGTGCCCGCACCGGCTTGGCGGCGTTCGACAGCGCCGCCTTGTAGGCCGCCTCGGCCTTCTCCCGCTCCCCAAGACGCATGTGGAACTCGCCCAGGAAGCTGTAGAGCTCCTCACTCTTGGGATCCACCTTCAGTGCGTCGTCCACCACCTTGCGAACCTCATTGACCTCTCTGCGCACCAGGTGAATGCGGGCGAGGGTCAGGTAGGCCTGGATGTTCTTGGGAGCGTACGTGACGGCTTCATGGGCGTTCTCCAGGGCCTCGTCCAGGTAGTCGGGTCCGAGTCCCAGACAGGCTTGGGCCATGTAGAGACGGGCTTCCCCGTCGTCGGGTGCACGATTCAGCAACTCCCTGGCCAGCCGTCTCATCTCCCCCCACTGACGCTTTTGTCCCTCGTAGTAGGCGACACGTCTGAGGGCCGTCGGGTTCAGGGGATCATCTCGCAGGAGGTTGCGGTACTCGTTGTACGCCTGACTGACGTGGCCCTGCTGATCGTGCAGTTGGGCCAGTCTCGTCCGTGTCGGGATGTCCCGGGGGTTCCGCAACAGCAGCGACTCCAGGACGAACTGCTCCTTCTGGAACTGACCGGCCTCGTGATAGGCCTGGGCGGCTTCGAGTTCCTGGATACGACGAACGGCACCGCCCCGACCGCGGACCACCCAGAACGTCACGACGACCACCAGCACCAGAACGACACCGACGATTAAGAGCAGCACCTTCTTGTTCACACGCGGGGGCATAATCTACCTCCCAGAAACCACAGAGTCGTACCTTCCGTCTTCCGTCTGGCGTGTTGGGGCTTCCGCCTTCGGCAATACCGCCCGGACGAACGGACCAAGCTGATTCATGAAATCGGCGACACGACGCATGCTCTCTTCCATGCTGTCGGTGAACTGCAGGGAAAGCTGTACCTGCAGCACGGAGCCGCGCTTGCCCCCCAGGCATGCGGGAAGCGCCCACTTGATGCGCTGGACCATTCGACTGGCGACGTTCTCGCCGTGAATATACTCCCACCAGACCACCACGACCTTTTCAAAGTTCCTCTCGAAGAGGTCCTTGTGGACCCGGAGCGGCTCCTCGCCGAACCCCGGGACCTTGAGCGAGATGGTGTCACTGGAGATGAGTTCGAACCCGGCACCGGGCATGCACACGGTGGGGCTGTGCGGTGCCATCCCGCGAATCCCACCGAAATAGGCGATGTAAAGCCTCAGACTCTCCTCACCACGGTAGTATATCCGATGAAAGATCTCCTCGGCGCCGATCTTGAGCTGTGCCTTGGAGTCCATCTTGGACTCCATCCCCTGCCAGTCGCCCAGTTCCAAAGGGATGGTAGCCAGCGGCTTGCTCAGCGGAACCGCCTCGTCCATGCCCTCGTGCACCAGCCAGCCGAAGTACACCCGAGCCGCCGTCGCCGACGCCGCCAGGATCGCCGCAGCGATGTAAAAGTGCTTGTGCAGCTTCATGCCTTTGCTTCCTCGGTGTCCGCAGCCGCTTCTGACGCCGCCGCCCCGCCCCGGTCGTAAACGAACAGACGACTCATGACGTGCGCTTCCAGCAGAAAAAGGGCCATCGCAAAGATGAATACGAACCAGCCCGTGAATTCGTGGTAAAATCCCCGGGCGAATTTCTCATATCCCAGGTCATAGGCCAGTCCCGTACCCGTCACGCGACAGATGTTGGCGACAATGGCAATGGGCACGGTGGAGAGGATGAGGAAGATGCGCTCCCAGAGCGGACGGTCCCAGAAATAGGCGAACGCCACCCCCAAGGCCGACAGGCCCATGATGCTGCGCATGCCGCTGCAGGCCTCGGCCACCTGGAGACTGTGACCCGCCAGACGGATGACGTTGCCTTCCCGGATGGTGGTGATGCCCAGGATGCCGTCCAGAATTGCAGCGGAGACCATGCTGGCGAAGTGCTGAAGGGGAAGCGCGATACGACTGTGCACCGGCTGGGGCAGCGGAACCATGAAGATGAGATAAAGCGCCGGAAGCCACAGCATCCGGTACACCTTGCCGCCTCCCAGATACAATACGAGCGCGTTGACCATCAAGACGATCACCAGACCGGAAACCACCGCCGAGCCGAGCGGCATCGCCAGAAACGCCGTCAGCACGCCGAACACGAACAGTCCCAGTCCCCACAGACTCGCCTGCGCCCGCAGGCGACGAAGCTCGTCCTTCTTCAGCCACACGAAATACAGACTGATGAAGGGAATGAGATATCCGTGTCCGTAGTTGCTGTCGGAATCCCACTTCTTCATCAGCACTTGCATCCCGGTATAGTTCAGCACGACGAAGAGTCCCAGGAGGACCAGCAGCGCGACCGTCAGGTTCCGCGGCAGCGGCAGCGACCAGCCTCGACGGGTCCGGGCGACTTTGCTCTTGCTGTCAGCCGACTCCATCCGAGTTTCTCCGCGGCACCCCTGAGCGACCTCAGCACCCGGACGTCGAGGCGTCCTCGGCCGGGGCGACCTCCGGGGGGCGTCCCCCGGCTCGGGCGCTCAAACGCTCGAGCGTCTTGACCATTTCCACCCGAAGCACTTCCACCATCTCGGGCAGCCCGTTGGGCAGCGTCCCGTGCTGCGTATCCTTCCCCAGGACCACCTCCCCGCAGACGCGACCGTTCTCTTCGAGCGGCAGTCTCGCCGTCCACCCCTCTCGCATCGAGCCGTCCGCCGCCAACGCCGCTCCCGTTCCCGGACGATGCCACTCCAGAACACGCACGCCGTCCCCTCCCAGACGCGCCCGGACCATGTCCACGCCCAGTCCCTCCAGGAGACCCGTAACGTCTTCCCACATCTCCTCGATGCTCTCGGCATTCTCCATCTTCGCCGTCGTCTGGTAGACCTGTATCCAGGCACGCCGACGCCCGCGTCTGCGACGCCACGCCTGAACGAGACGCGTCCCGACCGCGCTGAATTCCCGACCGCCCAGAAGGTGCACCCCCGCGATCACCGCAAGGATCGTTCCACCGGCAATCGCGATCGGCAGCGCACCGCTCTCCAGAACCGCCATCACCAGCGCCACACACCCTAAGATCACACTCACCCCGTAAAGCACAAAAACCGCTTCACGCTGCGAGAACCCCAGCTTGATCAGACGATGGTGCACGTGCTGCTTGTCGGGGACACTCATCGGCAGCCCCTTGCTCCACCGTCGGGCGATCGCCAGCAGCGTGTCCACGATCGGCAGTCCCAGAACGACAATCGGGAAGATCAGGGCGACCATCGTGTGACGCTTGACCGAGCCCTGGATGGCGATCGCGGCGAGGATGAAACCGATCAACAGACTTCCCGAGTCGCCCATGAAGATCTTCGCCGGATGGAAGTTGAAGATGAGAAATCCGATGATCGCACCCACCAGCGCCGCCATCACCACGATCACCAGATCCACCTGAAACACCAGGGCGAACACGAACATCGCCCCGGCAACAAACAACCCCACCCCCGGACCCAAACCGTCCATCCCGTCAATCAGGTTCACCGCGTTGGTGATCGCCAGCACCCAGAAAACCGTCAGCGGCCACGCCAGCCACCCGAACTCGATGACCTCCCCCGTAAAGGGATTCCCGATTCGGTCGATCCGAATCCCCGCCCAGCACACGATCAGCGCCGCGGCAATCTGCACCGCCACCTTGACCCGCGGACGACAGTGGTAGATGTCGTCGTAGATTCCCACCGAAAGAATGAGCAGCGAGGCCGCCAACAGTCCCACCGCGGCCGTGCGCTGCTCTTCGAAGACCCCGTAAATCCGACTCTCCGGAAACCAAGTCGCACCAAGGACATACGCACCGACCGTCGGGACGATGAACGCGATGAATATCGCCACCCCACCCATGCACGGCACCGCCTGGGTGTGGATCTTCCGCACCCGGTCCGGGACGTCGATCGCCCCCACCTTCAGCGCCAGACGCCGCACCACCGGCACCAGGAATACCGACAGCGTAAAGGCAACCAGATACAGCAGAACATACTCACCCATGAGGCCGCCTCAGTTGTTTCCCGGAATTGTCCTAACTCCAGAAGGGCCAATAAGTATACGGCTGTCGCGACGCGCCGACCAACCAAAATCTGTACGATTTCATGACACCGTCGCGAGGCCGATTTTCGACGCAAAATCGGGGAGCATTCCGCCCGCCGAATGAAGCCGCCGAGCCACGTCCAGGCCGGCACGAATCGGCAAGCGGAATGGGCACCGGTCGAGGGCGCTCCGGGCGCCGGCTTGCCGGGCGTGTGGCCGTCAAGATGTTTTCCCCGTAACTCATGTCATGCAAAAGGCTTAGGACAACGACGTTCCGGCGAAAATCCTGCACTTCGCCCGTCGAATGTGACCGACCTCTCCCTCTTACCCCGAAATCGGCGGGCCCAGCGTCGAGAATCCGCAAAAACTTCGCCCACCTGAACTTGCGGAAACGGAACTCCCGCGGACGTGTCGAGGCGGCGTCGCACGTGCTGCACGTATCTCTTTATCAGCACGTGCGTTACGTCAAGCGCTGCTCGCGAGACCGCCGCGGGCCAACCGCCGCCCCAGCGACCCGTGCGCCGGGGGTTACGCGCGGGTCGCCCACGTCCGCGGGCTTGCCCTCCCCATCTCCTTATGTGCCAAGAAGTTACGACATGCCGCCTGCTCGCGATTTCGCCGTTCTGAACGCGCGTCTTCACTCGGCGCGCGTCCCCTTTGCTTCCACCGGTCACTTCTCCGGCCGCGCCCTTCTCTTAAGTCCTTTTCCGGCAATAGCTTACGCCAATCGCGCCGGTCGTCGGCGCAAGCGTCGAGCCGCTCACAATAAAGAAGCCCAGAGCCCGGAGTCTCCCCCGATATTCTGGGCCGATGTGCCGGTTCGGTTTGTCACTTCTACAACAGTTTACCACACGCACGCCGCAGACGCAAGCCGCCCCTCAGACGTGCCGGAAGTCGTTACATTCGCGCACTTTGTGTCGCTTCCGCGTCCGAAAATTTCGCTTTGATGTCGCCCGGGCGGCGCATCCCAGGACGCCCGTGCGGCCCTGACCCGACGCCGACGCGCACCTGTTATCCGCCCTTTGTCGCCCCACATCCTGCGCAAAAATTGTCCCATTCCTTCCCTTTTCATCGCTTCGAGGTCCCCCAATGTCGCCTCAAGCGCACCTCGTATGACGTTGATGTGACGTTCATATGACACTGATAGGACACTGGCGACCCATCTTGGGCTGGTCGTGTCGCCGGTTGTCTGGTTGCTGTTCGCGTCGTCGAGTGTCGAGTCTCTCGACTCTGGTCTCCGGTCTCTGGTCTCTGGTTTCTAGCCGCCCCCTGCCACTTGCCACCCTCTCTTTCACCGCAGAGGGCGCTGAGGACGTAGAGAAAAACCAGAGGCTGTAGGCCCAAGCTTGCCCGCCTTCGGCGGGGTACGGCCACGGCCGGCGGCCTCTGCCGACTGCCGGGCCGCTACCGGCAAACGTCCCAACAAATGGAGGATAGCGGATACGAAGGAGCGCTTGACACGAAGGGGCCGGGCGATTACAAATATCTGAAAGAATGCCGACGGCGCATGGGGGGGCATCACATGGCCAAGGAAGAGATGGTCATTATTGACGAGGAAGGG